>JADMIO011276530.1_pt1 | contig 90890 bp, 112 predicted proteins | sample 8958161 | NCBI WGS metagenome assembly JADMIO01 (sample SAMN16585339, study PRJNA669376) | soil metagenome | isolation source: Crop rotation soil | place: USA: Cullars Rotation, Alabama | collected 2011
CGACAACTTGTCCACGTGGAATTCTAAGCTTAGGATCCCAATGTGCTGGAAAGTGCGAGAAAAAAAACCAAGTGCAGTACTAAAGCACCTAGGGATATCAATATTCAAGCTACCAATTGTAGCAAGAAAAATAAGATTTGAGATGAATAAAGAAATCATCAACCTAAAGACTGCAGTAGACCTAAGAGATACGCTGGTACACCTCAAAGAAAACGGTTGTGTGCTAGGAATATTGACTACAAATTCCAGAGAAAACGTGGTGGAATTTTTAAAGAAAAATGATCTTGAACTGTTTGATTTCGTCTATTCAGGTAGAGCAGTCTTTGGCAAGAGCAGACTGTTAAAAAAGATGATGAAAGAAAAAACCATCCCACATGAGGATCCAATTTACGTAGGCGATGAGATAAGAGATGTAGAGGCTGCGCAAAAGGCAGGAATCAGAGTGATAGGGGTGTCTTGGGGGTACAACACCAAAAATGCCTTGCTAAAATTCCATCCTGATCACGTCATTGAAGAGCCTGAAGAGCTCAAAGGCATAATCCTAAACTAGAATTGTAAAGGCAAAATATTTTGAGAAAACTAATCAGGTTAGTTTGAAATAACACTACAATGTGTAATCAAGCAAATGAGTGCGGATGTAACAGAAGACGAAAAAAAGGCACTGACTCCAGAATCAGGATTTGACCTGTGTGGGATTGATTATTTTGAATCACTTGGAAGAAGATTATACTTTATCGCACATTACGAAAGATATCAAGATGCGTTAAATGCAAAAAAAGAACGAGACAGACCAGATGAATATCTTATTTTGTATAAAGGCGCATCGTGATATTATTTACTTTTAGAATCTTGTTTTTCATCAGACATGGTTTTAAAAATTCTTACAGCTTCAAGATGTGAACAATTTGCCTTCAAGCCCTTGCCATGATGAAATTTATAAAAATTCTTGAATCCTTCACAATCGCAGCTGTCAGATGTAACCATGTATGATTTAGATGGGTCGCTTGAGGATTTTACCTGAAACAAGTCATCATCAATCATGACTACGCCACTTTTTGCCAATGCCTTGGCTTTCTTGATGGTATTAGCACTCATGTATCCTACAATGTATCTCAATTAAATAATCCTTAAGTTTTTTTAACATAATTGACTAGTATGCCAGAAGAGCCAGAAGACTCGGAATCAAAGATAATCAACCAAATGTTTGATGAAATAATGAAGATGATTCGTGAAAAACAGATCAAACTAGAATCCATTGTTCAGAGAACTGTGGAGCAGGGAACCATGCAGAAAGAGTCGTTTGACCGCATATACCGAATGCTCACAGACCACGGTAAAAAGAAACAATGGATATCAGGCTAAAGTTTGAGTCAACTAGCAGAAATCAAGATAGAAAAAATTGGAGAGGCGTCTTTGGTAGGACCTCTCCAAGAAAGTGTGCTTGCCTGGCCAAAATGCTAAGAGACACATATTATGTGAATTACATGTTTGACCGAACTTTCATCTCTAGTATGGCATTAGCAGATATAGGATTCTCTCAATAGAAAAGCTGAGTTTTCATAACATTAGCTGATTGACCGATTACAGTTTTACGTTCAGGTTTTTAATTTTTTGAATTATGATATCATGTTCTGATTCAGGTTCTGTAGATAGTATCAGCAAGCCATCATCAAGAAACAGAGTGATGAGTTTTACTTTTTCTTTTGATGTTATCATCCAATTGGTCTTGCCTAGTTTTTCATTGAACATTTCATCCCAAGATGCCTTGACAGATGCCTGATAGTGAACCATGTTGCTTAGTTCTTCATCAAGCAATGGTGCGGCAGATTGGTTTCTGGCAAATGTGATAAGTTTCCTATCTTTTATTCTGCCTACAAAGCGTATAGAATCATCAAGTTTTAAGATCTGTGCATACGGATCTGATTGTTTTATGCGCTGTGCCAATTGTTGGATAATGGGATCCAAAGGAAATTTAACTCTATGCCGCGATCTAAACAAAACATGAGAAATGAAACGGATTCAGTATTGCTAGAGAACATAATATCAAAACATCAGATTGGAAAAGATGTTGCATCCATGATAAAACAATCATGGAATAGAATCGATGCAATAGACGAATCCAAGACATTCAAGTATGAACCAATAGAAGAATTTGAGAAAAAACTACCACACCTAAACAGACTAAAAGAAAAAGCGACAGAGTCATTTCGGCCATTTGCAGACAGATACCGTACGTCGCTTTGTGCAGCCATGGGCGTACCCATGATGGATTCAATATCCAAAGCAAGCAAAGATGGGATTTATGAGGCATTTTACGAGTTGTTCGCGCTTACAAATGCCAAAGCCAAGAGATTTGGCCTTGCCGCGTTATACTCTGCAATACAGGGTCAAAAAAACGACATCCCAAATACGTATAACATTGTGTTTGACAGAGATTCTCCTTGGACATTTAGAAACGAGGCAGAGCACATGGAGGAATATGCCCGATATCATTTCAACAGTTACATGATAAATCAAGTAGCCAATGCAACAAATCCATTTGGTCCAGTAGTGGAACTATACGAACATGGTGCAGCAGATTTCATATTCATGCAAACAGAACAGGATGGAAAAATTAAGGAAATGCTAGCCACGTTTCACATGGTCAGCACAGACATTGGAAATGTAATTGCAGTTCACATGACAGGCGATGACAAGCTGTTCCATTACAGAAAATGGGGTGAGCCTTATTTTACACTACATGCAATCAAAGAGAAAACGAAATTAAGAATCATAGGAATTGCAGATCAGAGATTTGCAGTAAATTAGAATTTAGCTCAGTCTATCAGCATCTTTTTTCCATATTCGAACTCCATCAACGAAGACCTGTTCTGGCTCTTCAAACACGGTGTGCCATCTACCATCGTGTGGGAAAAGTTTGTCCATCTCTTTTATCTTGTCATTTGTTGGATATGCATTAGTTAGTGCACCCCATTTCATGTTTGGAAACTTTGGCATTATTTCGTTAATGTCTTTCATCTTGTGATATGTTACAAAATCAAGCAATAAAACACTATTCATTTAGAGTGACTGGTTTTGACCAGTCCCTAGTCAATTAATCCTCATGTGTTGTACACAATACCAATGACAACAATAGTTGGAATCAAGACAAAAGACGGAGTAGTACTTGGATCAGACAAGAGAGCAAGCAAGGGCTTTTTCATCGGATCAAAGATAGTGCAAAAAATAGCAAAGATAGACGACACACTGGCTGTTGCAATTGCAGGGCAACTCTCAGATGCTGAATACATCATCAAGGTGGCAAAAGCAGAGAGAAGACTCATGGAATTAAGGAGAGGATTTCCCTTGTCCATAAGAGAAGCAACAAGGCTGATTGCAAATATTGCCTATTCTGGCCTTAGAAACTACCAGCCATACTATGTAGAATTGCTGGTTGCAGGCGTGGATAAGGAAGGAGCACATGTCTTTGCAGCAGACATGAGTGGGGCAATTACAGAAGAAGACTTTGCATCATCAGGGTCAGGCTCACCTATTGCATATGGTGTACTTGAGAGCTTGTACAACAAAGATGTAACCAACAGCCAGGCAAGCGAGATTGCATCGCGCGCAGTATCTGCAGCAATGGAAAGAGATCCTGGTTCTGGAAATGGCATAAACATTTTGGCCATACAAAACTTGCAAAAGGAGGCAGTAGCATAAATGTCAGAATCTCAAAACGGTAACAGATTCCCATTTTATGGTCCACAGGGAAGACTGATTCTTGTAGACAGTGCATTGGAAGCTGTAAGCAGAGGTTCAACAACAATTGGAATCAAGACTCCAAACTTTGCAATGATCGCAAGCCAGATAAAACCAACACATCCATTGATGGAGCCATCTGAGAAAATATTTCCAATCGACTTTCACATTGGTGCAACAGGTGCTGGATACATTGGAGATATTCTACAATTAATTGACACACTACGCCTCGAGTCTCAAAAACATAGACTGACATATGAAACACCAATAGACATGGATTCATTGGCAAAACATCTGAGCAGTTTTCTCCACAACTATACCACATATGCAGTAAGACCACAAGCAGCATCTATGATAGTAGTAGGCGAGGACCAGACTGGAATCCAGTTGTACCAAGTTGACCCAAGTGGAACTTTTTTCAGAGGCTCTGGATTTGCAATAGGACAAGCATCAGAGATTGCACTTGATACAATCACAAAAGGATACAACAAGAACTTGAGTCTAGATCAGGCCATAGAACTTGGCAGAAAGGCAATCGAGAAAGCACTAGGAGAAAAACCCATAGTCGAGACAGGAATAATAGAACCAGGAAAAGCGTTTCGCAAGATACGCACAGAAAACTAGAACAATCCTCCACTTTTTTATTTTTACAACCAAGGATACAGAATTCCTTTTAATCAAACACTGATGGCAAGGTATCAGATGTTTACATTATTGTGGCTTTTTGGGCGAATCTTCTTCAAAATCCAATACCATGCTTTTGAGGGCCACTTTGACTCCTTTTAGAATTTTTAGGCCATGTTTTTTTGTAGAATCGCTTGAAATCATGCATATAATATGCATTCATCACATAAAAGTCTGATCCATCTTAGATCCTATCAAGTCATGATCAGTTTTTTCCTGTCACAAACATCGGGTGAATTTCAAAACATGGTTCCTTCCGATTAGAATTTTAATATCACATGTTGTTTGTGCGGTAATGGATTTAGTGCATAGAATTATTTTTAGGACGAACAAGTCCAATTATAATACAAGTACCACCAGCAATTAACGAAGCAAATCTTACCCATGTAAATGAAGCTCTAAAATTAATTATTGGAAGTGAAGCAGGCGGCAAATTATGAATTAGAAGTTCAATTGCATACAGTATAGTAAAAACTCCAATTATAATACCAGTACCTAAAAGAATCCAAGTAATGCTTATCATTACAATGATCTATTGACATTTTGTATTAATGTGATTCTTAGCTTTCCATAATTTTAAAAAAATCAATTATTACAGGATCATTTTCCAATTCTCCAAGATAAGAATGGATTTGGGATATCACAGAATTATAATCTTCCTGGTATACATCTTTGAGTACTGTTTTTAGATATTCTGGATGATCGTAACAGTCAGTGATTTTACAATCATAGAGAGAGCCAAGTTTTGCCAGTACTCGATGGTAATTTACATCCCCTTTTCTCATCAGTACAAGTTCCACATATGAAATCAGGGCTACCTTGTCCGGTTCTGGATCCACCACAAGATATTGACATTTTATTTTATAATACTTTGTATCCCAGAATTTTAAACTAGCGTCAAATAGACGGAGTGATATACGTTCCTAGTTGTACAAGCCAAAAGAATTGTATCTGTTTTTTCCATCAGGCCTTTCCTGGCCCTCTTTGAGCAGTTTGGTTATCTGTTCCAGTATACGGTGTGCATTTATTGTAGCATCGGACTTGTTTTTTGCCCCAACTGCATCACTTTCTACAACTGCATATCTTGATACGAGTTTTAGGTTGACGTGATACTTGTCGTTGCTTGCCCATTGTAACACAAATCCACCATCACCTTCTACCACACCAATCCATCGTAGTGTACCAAACCATTTGCCAAGCAATCGGTTCACAACATCTTCGACTTTGACAGTAGTAGGAATGTATAGTTGAATTATTTGCTCAAACTGTGAGTCTTGATTTGAAATTGTTTTGGATAGATTTTCAAGATCAATCCTAGACTTTTTTACAAGTACAGAATCAAGATTCTTTGTAAGTCTGTAGCCATAATCAGTTTTTTTTACCAGTCTTGCATTTTCTAGTCTGTGCAAAGATCTTGCCAAGCTTTGTTGGTGAATACCTAACTTTCGCACAAGACCATTGAATGTATACTGGTTGTCATTTACATCACTATCTTGGTTTAACAATGACAAAACTTTCTTGTCATTTATCTGAAAGTCATCAAGGGACACATCAGGTGAATTATCAATTATTATCTGTACCAGCTTGTCATCTACCTTGACTTCCTTCTCATTTCCTGGTTTTTCCTCATTTTTGTGCGGGTCTTTAGTATCCATCTTTATCTCTAAATAGTCTCTTTACTTATTTAAAACTAGTTTAGCTTTTATCACTTGATCAGGCTCTAACATGACACCATTGAAGGATTTTATCAAATTACCTGCTTTTTCCATTATTTGGGTGTGATTCAAATCAAACCTATTTTTTCTTGATCTTGCATTTCTTGAATTTAATCTGAGTTTATTGTTACAACAAGGACAACGTATTCCAATAGATAATGAATCTACAAATATACTACATACAGAACAAGGCCTTTGCCCCACTGCAAATCTATATCCTCCCAGAGGCTTTTTTGCCGCAAATCTATAGCAAATTCCTTTACACTTCAAATTTCAATTCTCCCTTGTCAATAGAATATACTCCATTGCAAATAAAATAGACTAGTATTTGCAAAACCTAGTCACACGTATTTTTATACAACTAGAAGGTGTTTGGTCCAAAAAACTATGTCTGTGACTTGCGTGTAATTGCAATCACTGCAATGACTATACCTGCAATGCCAATACCGATTCCAGTCATGCTTATCATGTATAGACTATCAGTAGTACTCTTTACTTGCTGGAATGATTGCACAACATTTGCTACACCCTTGGACGCAGCATCTGCATTGTTTTTTGCATCCTCAATATCGCTTGTAAGTTGGTTTATCAGCGTACCCACCTGTCCCATGTTTGTAGTATCAGAGGATGAAGAACCCGAAGATGGTGGAAAGTTTAGAGAATCAACACTTGCAACATCATCTAATGGAATTTCACCATTTATTGCCTGTCCTTCCACAGTGCCAGAAAATAACAGACTATAGGTGCCAACTTTTGTAGGAATCAATACCGCGTCATATTGTCCATCAACTGTACTGCTTGGAAGAAAATCGAGTGGTTTTGTTATAGTTCCATATTTGATGGATATCTGCAAGTCTTTGAGTGCATTAATCACAGGTTGTGCAGTATCACCACTGCCCTTCTTTATTGTCACCTGAGCTCCATTAGCCAATCCAGTATATGCCGGTTCATTGTCCCAGCCAATTTCTACCAAGTAATTTCCAAAGACCTTAGTTATATGAGCCTCTGCAGGTTTAATGTCAAGCAGTGAAACAAATACAGTGGTTGCAACAAGTGACAAAAGCATTGCAGTGACAAAAAGTTGTTTTAACTTGGTCATGTAATTATTTAGAACCCTATCTGTGATTTGAATCTGGTCGCAATCACTGCACCGGCTATGGCAATTATGACTAATAACGCAGGCATTGGAAATTCTGGTACAGACGGGGTTCCATGTGCATCCGCCCCTTGTATATTATAAGATTCAATCAAAGTTGGATGAATACCTACATGAACATCCATCATGATTGTATTTACATCAGCCTTGTTATTTAGATCTTGGATTAGTTTTGTAAAACCATCAGAGATTTTAGAATTACCAGACACGTTTGGATTCGTTGATGCTACATCATGGAACATTTGTTGTGCAGTAGTTGCAAGAGATACAGAATTTTCATATGCGTTGGTGTTTACCACAGTATTTGACATAGACATGCCAGACATGTTGTCACCTGACATGTTCATCTGAGACATGTCGTTCAAGTCCACAGTAGAATTTACTGCGTTACCGTATTTTTCCAAGGCTTCTTTTATAACAAATGTGACTGCCAGTGCTTGAACAGTCGAGTTGCCCAACTTGTCCTTGTCAATTCGAACTGGAATAGATTCGTCTAGATAACCACCAAGTTTTGCAACATCATTGTCTACCATGCTTTGGTTTCCAGATGTTGCATCATCCAAAGTAGAGTTAATCATGGATGGTATTTCTTTTTGCAACAGCGCATTCCTCTCACCCATTTCTTTAGTATCATTTGCAGTCCAATACTCACCTAGTGTATCAGTATAGTAATCAATTGCATCCTGTTGACCGACATGTTTTGCCACATTAGCAACCTCAGTTTTAATTTCTGCGACTTTGGCCAACCAAGATGCACTCTGATCACCACCAAAATTATGCGCAAAAGCAGGATGTACATAGATCAAGCCGGATCCAATTACCCCCACAAGTAATAATGATGTAAATTTTTTATTCACGACAAAACACTCCTGTAATCTCATTTAAAAGTCTTATAGTACAACAATCGAATAAAATCACATATTGAAAAAACAAATTATGTATTTTGACAATTGTTGTTCGATGTTTGTACCACAAATTGAGCAAGAGCAATATAGTAAATCATAGATTTGTAATACACATCAAATGATCAATACTAAAAATAAATTACTTGTAATTGTGGTCATTGCAGTAATTACATCAGTCATTGTAATCCCAAATATTCCAGATTCTTATGAACATGCAAGTGTAGAGAGGAGCAACCCTTCTGAGTCACAATCACTTTCAACACCTCCAACCAAGGTAGATGTTAACTTTAGTGATCCTGTAGACATTAGATTTAGTCAGATAAAAGTCCTAGATTCAAATGGAAAACAGATTCAAGAAAATGATCTACATTACATAAATGGAAATCAAAAAGCATTGAGTGTATCGCTTCCTCCAAATCTAAAAAACGGCATATACACAATAGCAACAAAAGTACTTGATCAGACAGACGGTCATGTTACTGAATACCTGTTTGCTTTTGGCATAGGTCAGGAAGTTCCTAAGAGCGTCACAAGTAACCTAGCAAGTAACTACCAAGTAGTATCAATACCTGAAGCAATAGCAAGATTTCCATCTCTTTTAGGTCAAGTCATAGTAGCAGGAATTGCATCATCTTCACTATGGTTATGGGGTCCAATATCCAGAATACCCAGATTCAAAGATTCCCTGGCACAGACTAGAATCAAGATAGACGGTGTCATGACAAAGACTGCAGTGATAGGATCCATTGTTATCATAACATCAGGTTTTGCAATGATAATCGTACAGGCATATTCAATAAATGCTGGAGTGCTTGACGCGATTTCCACAAAGTTTGGAAACATATGGATTCTCAGAATGATTGCGTCATCGGCTTTACTGGGATTATCATTTGTAATGTATCAGAGAACAAAAAAAACCCCAAAAATAATTCCAAGAACCCATACCGCATTGTTGCTCAGTGTAAGCTTTTTGGTTTTACTGACTACAAGTCTGATAAGTCATGGAACAGCTACAGGTCAGATAATTCCAGTATTGCTTGACTTTTGCCATAATGTTTTTGCATCATTATGGATCGGTGGAATAATTTATCTTGCATTTGTTGCAATACCACAAATAAAACAGATTTCAGATTCAAACAATAGTCTTTCTGTAATTTCATTACTCATTCCGAGATTTTCAATACTTGCAATTACTGTACTTGGAGCAGTTGTAATTACCGGTCCATTTTTGTTATATGCGTTAGAGAATAATCTTGCATTAACGCTGGCATCATTTTATGGCAAAGTGCTCATAATCAAACTTTCACTTGCGGCAGTCATGATAGCATTTGGTGCATATGATCAGATGTTTGTAGGCAAAAAGGCATATTTGTCAATCTCAAATATGGCAGCAAGAAACGCAACAACCCAGAAAACATCAGATACAAACATCATTCTTGCTAGATTGAGCACCAGCATGAAGATAGAGGTGTTCATAGGGATGGCACTAATTGCATCTGTGGCCGTGTTAGTTGATTCAGGATTACCATCAAGCGAATTTCAGAGCCAGATACAACTACAGAATAACGCATTTGCACTAAACAATATCCCAAATATACAAGAATTATCCCAAACAGGATTTGTCGAAAACGGAAGTAGAATAATACTCTCCATCAATCCATTTTTTACTGGAAATAATGATTTCACAATATCATTTTTGGATTCAAATAAAAAACCAATAGACATGAAATCTGTTCAGCTCAAACTAACTCCAATAGATAGCGAGATTGGATCCATTACAGTTGATGCAAACAAGACAGACATTGGTACCTTTACTGCAAATGCGGACTTTGGATTCCCAGGTCACTGGACAATAAGAGTCGAAGGAGTTCAAAATAAAGAAAACTCGCTTAATCTATTGTATTCCTACAACTTGTTTGTAAAACCAAAGCTTGACAACTTGCAGGTAGACATCAAAGAATACAAGACTCCAGGAAATAGCAGTACACCAAGATATCCTGTATATGATAGTAGTAGAAACAAGATATGGGTGGCAGATACTACAAACAATAGTGGAAAGATACTCGACTTTGATCTAGCAACCAAAAAATATACTGAACATAAAATTGAAGGATTAAACAGTGCAGTATATTCTGCTTTAGACTCTCACAATACTTTATGGTATATTGACTATGCACAAAAAGCACTTGGACATTACAACCCAGATGATAACTCAAGCAAGGAATATCTCATTCCAACCCATGATTTGCTTACAAGTATGGCAATTGACGACAATGATACCGTTTGGATTACCACTACAAACTTGAATACATTTACAGCTGAGATGTTAAAATTCAACATGACTACAACAAAGTTTGATTCCATACAATTACCAGACAAATCAGCCCCACAGGGAATGGTAATTGACAATACATTAGGGAAGATATGGATTGTAGAAGGAATTGGCAAAATAGCTAGTCTGGATATTTCAAGTAACAAAGTGACAGAGTTTACACCATCTGCAAATTACACCTTAGAAGAACCAACTGCCATAACATTAGATTCACAGACAGGAAAGCTGTACATTGCAGAGCACGCAGGACATGCAGTATCTGTGTTTGATCCATTACTTGGAACATTCAGAAGGATACAGCTTGACACTAATGCAGATAGCCTTCCATATGGAATGGCGTTTGACAAATACCATAACCTATGGGTTGCACAGCACACAGTTGACAAAATTTCAGTAATAGACCCAAGAACTGGACTTGTTATTGAAAAGAACATACCATCATCAGGTACTTGGGTGCAGTGGTTAACCACAGATTCTGAAGGAAATATAGTAATGGCAGAAGAAAAAGCAAATGCACTTGCCATAGCAACCATAACATCAGGACAGTCACAGAACAATCAACAAAGTATCCCATCATCAATTCCAGAACTCAGTTTTGATTATGTCCAGGTTGTGGCACCATCAATTACAGGATTACTAGTCATAGTGGCCTTTTTCTACTGCAAAAGTGTAATTGATCTAAGAAGAGCATCAAACCAGATCAGAAAAATTTAAGATTAAAAAATACTTTTTGAAGTTGGAATCTAAAAAATTAGCTCAAGTCTTTGCTGATCGGGTGCGCTTGTCACGCAGCAAAGAACTGAGCAGGATGAAGTCAAAACGATATGATATACACACCATAAGATAATTTTACAAGATAAAGAAATTGGTACATTTCTAGAATATACCATTCACACAGCAATAAAATGAGAACTTGTTCGATAATTGTACCAGTTCGTTTAAATTCAATTTTTGACCATCATATGCCATGTCCAGGTATGACAGCATTATAGAAAACAGGTCTAATCTGTTGACTTTGATCATGTTTGCAGTCATAGGTGTTTTGGCAATACCAGTTATTTTACCACATATTTTTCACAAATTCCAGATCTTTCACATACTGATTCATCTTAGTGGCATAAGCCTAGCAGTATTCTTGAGCATCATATCTGCAATTGCATATTCCAGAGTCAAAACTAAAAGATTATTTTTCACAATGCTTGCGTTTTCACTTTTTGTAATAGCTGAAGCGCTATCTCTTGTAGATGCAACGTGGCAATACACGTATTATTTGGGTCCCTTCCCAGCAGAAGAGATTGCACATTTCTTCGAGTTATCAACACTTGGAATGTTTGCACTTAGTGTATTTAGGAAGGATTGATCATGAGTAGGGAAATAGAGATCATTAGCATTATAGAGAAAAACCCTGGAATAAAATTCAGAGAGATAATGAGAGAAACGGGATTGAAAAATGGTGTTTTGAGTTATCATGCAAGAAAGCTAGAAGAAAATGGAAGTGTAAAGATAGAAAGAAAGTCAGGAGAGACTAGGTTTTATCCACTTTTTGTTACAACAGAAGAATCACTAGTGATATCAAGTCTTAGGCGAGACACACAAAAATACATTTTGTTATCACTATTAGACGGAAAATCAGTTTCATTCAGCGAGATAGTACAGAAAGTGAAAAAGGCGCCTTCGACGGTATCTACTTTTCTTGCAAAACTTGTCGAAGATGGACTAGTAGAGGCCAAGATCATAGAATTAAAGAAAGTGTACTTTTTGAAAAATCCTGACATGGTTCATGAAATCATAAAACGATACAGCCCAGTATTACTTGAGAGAACAGCATACAACTTTGCAGATACATTCTCAAACCTATAGCAATCAATTTTCAGACACAGGTTTGGTTCTACCAACACCAAAGACCAGTGCGATCTGATGATAACCTGCCTACTATTTATTTAGAGTTAGAGGATAAGACACTACAAATTGACGCGCATACTAATCCTGCTTGCCATCGCATGTGTTTTATTTCCAAGCTTTACCTTCCTGTCAGCTTATGGAGATGGACTTGCAAGCGAGATACTCCCACCTGCAATGATTGGAAACAAGAATGTTACACTATCAATCAATTCTTCACCATTTTTAATTGACAACACACATGTTGGTACTCAAATAAACTTCGTTTTACAGGATGCTTCAAACCAAGAACCAATTCAAGAAGCAACGCTTGCAGTATCTGCTTTCAAAGACGACCAAGCACTTTTTGGTCATGTGTTTATGAGCGACAGTGGTAATTTTCTGTTCAATGTAGTACCAGATAATTCCTCAAGCAAGATATCAATAAGTGAGCAGGGAGGAATATTTCCAGGCGTCTTGGGACACAGTGGAAGTTACCAGATAAAAGGACCAGTCTTTGCATCAGGCGGATTATACAAATTCAAGATAAATGTTCTCACAATGGGCTCTTATGACAACCAGATAAGTAAATCATTCAATGCAGCTATATCAATTCCAGAGACCAAAGATTATCCCATAAATGACATCGATGATGGAAAGCAGACAGTCACTATAATTGCATATTATGACCAGATTGGAAATTTCCAGTATAATTCCAACAAAAAAGAGATGAGTTTTTCAATGCCGTTTAACTGGAGTCAAGACAACCTAAAACAAGTATCAGTAGTACACCAAGAACTCAAGATACCTAGAACATTTGCCAATTTCATAGTTACAAAGTATGATGCACATGTAAACGGAGTAGTATTGCCAGACAATGCAGTCAGCATAGATGACTATTCTTCTGATGAATACCGAATTGTGCATTTGATACTATACAAAAAGGAAGTAAATGACATTGCAGCACAACAAAGTTCCAAGCCAGAGATGGACTTTACCCTTTCACCAAGCAATCAAACAGCATTTCCAATAACACAGTATACAAGAAATGCCCAGTACAAGGTAAGCCTTAGTTGGGATCCACCAAAGATCATTTCAGGTCAGACAACAAGATTTAGTTTCCAGATTCTGGATCCATATCTAGTAAACAAGACAGTAAATTCGATAAATTATGACTTTTCAATAATAGCTGGAAAAAATGGTCTTATGTTCCACAAGAGTGGTACAACCAACAACAATGATGCCCCAAATACAATTGATGTCAATTTCCCAGCAAATTATTCAGGCCCAATTACAATCGGATTTGAGAATCTAAATGGGAATAGTTTTGCAGACTCTGAAATCTCAGGAATTGTCTCAAAGCCACACATAGTTCCAGAATTTCCCACAGGATCATTGATTGTTACAATGGCCATATTTTCACTAGCAATCATAGTTCCAAGATTTGTAAGAATATGAAGATAAATCGAGGCATCGGAATTGTATTGGCAGGAGCAGGAATGTTCCTAGTAGGTCATTTTCTTTCGCAGCTTGTTTTGGACTTGATTCCAACCATCAATCCAGCCAATTCAAGCGCAATTGCAGATGCAAATTATCACATGCTGTCTATTAGCAATCAATTATCAATCATTAGTCAATTCGGACTCATAGTGATAGTGATTGGTACAATTATTTTCTTTACAGATAGAAGAAAAAAGACCACACCATAGAATATCACATACACATCATTTTAGAACACGAGTTTTTTATTTTATAATCATTAGACACTATCCCTTCATGCCATAGCCTACAAGTACAGAATAGCATCCAAGGCCACACTCTTCACATATTGGTTGCATCGAAGAGTTTTCTGCGCTACCAATACAGCATGGCTTTTTCTCTCTTCCCATGTGATCAACTGATAAAATTGCCCATGTGGGACAGTCAATTGGTACGGTTCCTTTTCCACCCCAGTTTTTCTTCATCAATTCAAGTTGATCATCAGGATTTATGATATAGTCATCATCAAACTTCTTTTTCATTGCAATAATATCATTAACCACTTTGGTTCTCTCAGGGCCAAATGGCAAAAATAATGGATCATTTTTTGCAAAAGGTGTGTGAAATTGAAATCCAATCTTGTTGGTATGCTCATGCCATTCTTGGGCCACATCTTGTACTGTCTTGTAGTTTTGTGAGTTTATTGTCATTGTAATCCATACATCTTTCCATGCCTTTTCTCCATTATTGTTTACATAGTCAAGTACATTTTTTCGGGTTTTATCATATGAACCAGGACCACGAATTTTATCATGAATCTCTTTTGTTCCATCTATTGATATCCAGTAAAAGTATAGATTTGGAATTTTTTTCAACGGCAGGGTTCCATTTGATACAATACAGATTCTTTTTGGAAACTGTTTTACAAACAAATCAATGACATCAGGCCTGAGAGTTGGCTCACCACCAACCAAGGTAATAATGAACACGTGTTTTTTCTTGAATTTTTCATCAATCACTTTTTGCCATTGCTCAACTGTGAGCTCTTCATTTTCTTTTCTGTTTAGCCACCAATAGCAATGAGTACAGTGCAGGTTGCACACATTGATTATATCAGCAGATCCATACAATGGACTCTTTCTATGAAATAACCGATATCCTGCAAATTTTCCAAATATGTGAAAATAGCAAGGCATTTCACGGACTAGCTGTACTACGCCTCTACCCATTATTTCCATGATATACCATAACGTCCTGCCAGTTAAAAGACATTTTTTCCTGAGTGATAATTTTCACAATGGTAGAGTACACCGACATTTGTCCATTTTTTGTACTAGTTAGCGCACATTAGTGTTGTAGTACATTTTACCTTTGACAGGTGGCGTATTTTTGTTGCAATTATTTCACGGATCTCATCTATGTTGGAGCACTCCAGTTTCACGATGATATCATAGTTACCAAATACGCCTTGTACCTCTTTTACCGAACCTAATGATCTCACACCTTCGACAATTGTCCCCTCCGCACCCATTTCACAGTTTATCATAACATATGCGGTTTCCATTATAATAATTCGTGTTCATAATATATGAAATTTTTGATATATCTCAAAAATTAATCAATTTTTGAAAAACAGCAAATACACAGACGGATGTGCGGTACATCTGAATTTAAAAAAATAGAAAAAAAGGTAAAACTACTTGTCTCCCATTAGGAAGGTTACATTTACAGTAGTTGTTACGTCTTGGTTTGCGGCAAATACTGGTGTTGACATGTCAGCCATGGCCTTGGCACCATAGTACATTGGTACTGGTGGCATGTTAAACTCTGACAGGCTAACCATTTTTACGCCTATTATCTTCTGGCCTAGTGGATCAATTGCTTTTCCTGCTCTTGATTGTGCATTCAAGACTGCTTTGTTTAGCAGATCATCTTGTATGCTTTGTTGCTTGTCAGGAGAGAGTGAGAACGATATGTTGTCTACTCTGTTTGCTCCTGCACCTGTTGCAGCGTCAATTATGTTTCCTGCAAGTGATAGTTTGGTTGTCTTGACATACAAAGTGTTTGAAGCTCGGTAGCCTGTAAGCACTGACTTGTGTATACCAATAGTTGGATCAGGTACAGAATCATTGTACACTGGATAAATTGAAAATCCAGCGGTGCTGATCTCATCTTTGGTTATTCCGCTGTTCAAGACAGCATTTACCACGTCATTCATCATCTGAGCGTTTGAGCTTGTTGCATCTTTGGCAGTCTTTGCCTCGGTATCAACACCAAACTGAACAGTAACTAAATCTGGTGTTACAGATGTAGTTGCAGAACCTGTGACAGATACTGTTCTTTCTCGTGATGCTGGTATTACAGGTGCTTGTTGTCCATAAGCCCCTTGAGAAATTTCTAGACTTGCAAATACTGCAGTTGAAACAATCAATATTGCAGCAAGTGTTGCAAGCATAGTTTTTTTCTGGGTTGTCATTAGATATCATATAACACGTAGAGCTTATAGGCTTTGATTAAATTTCATTTTAACTTAATTATTTTTAAAAATTTAGATTGCAATAGACAAAATAGTGTATTTTTTATCAAAACTAGACCAAAGTACAATTTTGTGTTATTTTCTTATTTTTCGCAATTTTGCAAATGCACGCATTCCAAGAAATACTGCAAAAAAGGCAGCAGTTGCGCCAGCTATTGCAATTACAATCATCACAGGATCTGATGATACAACAGACGGTTCTGGATTTACAACATTGGTAGCGGCAAATGGAGCAATGGAACCATTACTTCTCAGAGATTCAGTTGCATGCGGTAAACTTTTTTGTACAGCATCTTGAGTTGGCACAATCTGATTTGCATTCTGTGCCTGTTCTACAAGATAAATCACAGGGCCCACTATAACAAAAGCCGCAATGCTTGCCAGGTAATGACGCAGTTGTAGAAAGATTGCCTCTTTTTTTGATTTTGATACATTATTTTCAGTAGGATTTGTAGGTGGAACTATAACAAATGCCGTCTTTACAGGACCATAGTATTTCATTTGTTTATTTTTTGAGCTAAGTTCAATTTTTTCTACTTTTATCAACCCTACACCAAGCAAACGATTGATGTGCCAATTTACAAGAGGAAGTGAAATGTTCAGAGATTTTGCCAATTCATTTGTGCTTGACACGCCTTGCGATATCTTGCCAAATATTGCACGGCCAGTGTCGTTTGCAAGTTCTTCTCCAATTATTTTTATTCGTTCATCTTCAGTACTGATTACTTCAATGTGCTCTTGTGCTTTTACAAGAAAATCAGAATCGTCTTCGGACATGATATGATAATCATCCCTCGAACATATAATTGAACAATGTTTCCACAATCATACGCAACTCTTTTCTTTACATTGAATTGCATGGTTTTAAAAAAACAAACAACAGAATTTGCCTCATAATGCCAGATTGGAACTAATGATCCCATGCCAGTTCCAGACTCTTTTCATATAATAAACACAAAGTGACTATATCTTGGAATACACCATATCATGCGTAGTGAAATCAGTTGAGACCGGAGACTACCAAGATAGGAAGAAATGCATTGAGTAGGATAGATTCCAAGGAGATGAAGACAGTAGTGGTGCTTGCCATAGAACATACATTATTGAAGATAGGCAAAAAGACACTAGAAAAGGTCCAAGAAGAGATACATCAAAAATACAAATGCGACATATCAGACTGTTATGAGCATCCAGAGTACTTAGGCAATATTCTCAAAGATCTCTTTGGTGATTCATACCATGATGTTGTAAGAGACGTAAACAAGTATCTTGACGAGTTTGTATACCAGAAACCAATAGCCGAATTTTTAGCCAGAATCAAGTAATGTTAAAACAGTTTACGGTTGTCAAGAATTTGGTAAGTTCCCACACAAACACTGTCGTATTTTATTCCATAAATGATGGTGAGATTATCAATGTTCTGTACGGGTTTTGAATTAATATCGCAATACCCATCAAAGGTATAATCATGCCTTTCTAGTTAGAAATCTCTGTGTTCAATTTTTGTATTACATGATATGTTTATGATTAATTGACTTGATGATCTAACAAATCCACTACACTCAGACCTTTCAAACAGACGCCGGATTAATTAATGATCAAGACATAAAAGTACATTATGGAAATTATTCCTTATTATGAATCCAAGAATGATAAAATAATCTGGGTCTTTGTTGCCATACTTTTTGTCTTGTCAACAGGTGCATGTCAGACAGCGTTTGCAGAAAATAGAACCATTACCATCCCAAATGGGGCATCAAACCCACACTTTGAAACAGAGGCAAAATTTTGGTATTCCCCACCAGTTCTTACAATCCATAAGGGCGATGTAGTAAAATGGCTAAATTCTGACACAGAGGTTCACACCGTAACAAGCGGCAAGGGAATCGACAGAGGTCAGTTGGCACAGGGTAAGATGAATGGAACATCAGATGGATATTTTGACAGTGGTCCATTCAAACCAGAACAGTCTTGGTCTTTTACTTTTGATAAAGAAGGCACGTTCTATTATTTTTGCATGATACACCCTTGGATGGTGGGAGCAATAGTTGTAAGCCAAGCCATACCCGACTATGCAACTGATGCACAAGGAAACAAGATAGAAAAATGGCCAGTTATAAAATATACACAAGACAAGCAGATTGAGGCAGATCTTTCATGGGAACCTCATGTCATTTTAACAGGGGAACAAGTTACATTTGTTTTCAACTTCTATAGTCCATCTACTTCCTCTTCACTCATGACATCTACACCATATCGTTTTGCGATAATCCAAAATGGAACGGAGATATTCTCAGCTGATGATGTAACGCAGTATAGTGGAGGCTACAAATACTTCGTATTTAATAAATCAGGACCTGTAGAGTTTAAACTTGAAAATATAGATAATACTGTTCGGTCTGCATATTTTTCTACCATTGTATTTGACAATCCATCAGAAATTAAAAATGAAATCCCAATCATTCAACCAGCAAGAAACCTACAACTAAGTCAAGCGACTATGGCAATCTTTGTAGGTCCCCCCATAGCAGCATTTACTTTTGTTATAGTTTGGGCGAAATGGGGTGACAAGTTAAGAAAAAAGAAGAGTCCCTAGTACGCATTCAAACAAAATTAGTCCTATTGAATATTCTAGAAAAATTAGTTATAGAGAAAATATGTCATGAAACTACTCGAAGCTAAGAATATTCTATTAGTCACAAGACATGTAAAACATTCTTATCCTCGCCTGTCGATTTAAAGCGAACATGAATCTTTTTTGGAAGAAATTTAAATGTGAGAAATGCGAGTTAAAGCTTTCAAAGTATGAAGATCTTATAGATCATGCTCGCCATGAACACCATCATGAGATAATAAAATGCATGGATTGCGGAAAGGAGTTCATCTATGAAGCAGATAGACTACATCATGCAAGAAAGGAACATGAGAAAAAAATGTTTGGACGCATTCACAAATATGGAAACAAACATGAAAAAAGGTCATCATCTCCTCAAGATGACGTAGATAAATACACAGGCCATTTTAGTGACAAGCTTTAATCATATTGCATAAGGCAAAGATTGTTTGAGCATATCGCCTCAATACCATTATTGGGTTTTATGACAAGCAAGTCAAAAACAAAGGATATGGATTCTTGCTTACAAGATCATGGTATGACCACACTTTTGAGCTAACCTTCATTTTTTTGAAACAGGTTTTTAATCTCGGAGTTAACTTAAGAAAAACTTGATTTCCAATTACAAGTTGATTTGGTTTTCCAAGTGATTGCATCTTTGCGGCAAGATTGACTGACAATCCAATAATATCAATGTGAGATTTCTGTACATCAGAACCATATCTCACTATGTTATTATTTCCAAAGTCTATAGTTATTTTAATTTGTAGCAATGGATAATCTGCGTTTTGTAAAATCGGGTTTATTGCATTCTTAATTACAGATACCATTGCTTGAGCACAAAAGATAGCACTCTTGGCAGTGTCAAGTACTTTTCTTGCTGGAAAATAACCAATCACTGCATCTCCAACATATTTTAACACAAAACCATCATAGGATTCTACGACGTATGCCATTTCCTGAGAGAAGAGTCGAATTATTTTAGCAAGTGCATTAGGCGATAATTCGGAACTCATTTTTGTAGATCCACCCAAATCTACGAAAAGCACAAACATTTTCATCTTTTCAGAATCATGTATTCTTAAAAATTTGTTTGATCGTACAATGGCCAAGTGATGATATTCAAAATCTCTATCTAACGAACGTGTAATTCGTTCCTGACATTTCTTTACACACGAATCTATTGTTGATTGTTCTTGCTCATTGATTGTTAATTTTATCATTAGTACCACCTTGGGGCAAATGTTTTCTCGCTTTAGCTAAGCCGATGGTCGTTATTAGTACTGTGGCGATAATGATTACAAAGACAATCTGTGGGTATACGTCTGCATTTTTGACTCCAAGTGTGAGAGGAACAGTAGCCAATACAGCAGCTGCCAACCCTCTAGGAATCATGATGGAGGTCACTTTTTTATCAAACACGGAAAATCTCTTGGTAAGAGAAACTTTGGATACACCTATTCTGCCAAAGTATATTCCAATAGCCATGGCCACTCCAAATATCAGATACCCTATCTGACCGAAATTTGCCAACAGTCCCATAAACACAAAGAAAAAGGTTCTTACTAGAAATGTAAGTTGATCATGAAAAGCATTATCTGTTGAAACTTCAGGCATTTTGATTTTAAGATGTTTGGCAAAAAGATGTCTATTGCCCAATATTAATCCAAAAATCAATGCTGTTAAAGCACCTGTACCACCAAGTGATTTTGCCAGGAAAAATAAAACAAATAAAATTGCCAATGTGAGCATATAGGCATGTCTAGCATTTTGGAGTCTTGAAAATACAAACATCCAAGGAATTCCCACCCCAAACCCAAGACCGAGTCCAACTGAGATTGATTGAGCTGCAGTTACTCCTATTAGATTAGGGTTAAAGTGGCCAGAGATGAGCGTATCAAACAATAGAAAAGCTCCAATTGTAGCAATAATGTCTGTAATTGCAGATTCTAAACTAAGCATTGCTTTTGTTTCTTCAGAGATTTTCAAATTTCTAACCAATCCGAAAACAACAATTGAGCTACTTCCTCCCACCATTATTCCAAGAAGTACGCTGTCAAGCCATTGCCAACCAAGACCGTATACTGCAATGATAGAAACTATGACAACAGATACGACAAAACCAAGAATAGCAAGTAAAAATGAAAAATGAGCGGTTTTAATTATACTTCTTACGTCCAGATTCAATCCACCGTCGAACATTATGATTATCAAGGCCAAACCTGCAAAATATGGTGCTATTTTGATAACCGTTTCAGTGCTGACTACTCCAAAAATTGGACCAATGATCACTCCAGCAACCATGAGAAAAGCAACATCTGGTATTCCTGTTCTTCTGAAGAACGCCTCGCCTAAAACGCCTAGAAAAATGATGATTCCGACAGCAAGAAGAATAACCTCAGCAGAGGCAAGATGAATATTGTGAAAAACTGATTGGTTAAGATATTGGTTAAGATCAGACATGGAATTCTTCAAAAAATTTGAATTGAGAATTTGTTGAATCTTATCAGAATATGTAAAATTTCCTAAAATAGAATGAAAGAAAATTAGTATAGGGACTTGCATGGTAACATATCTACAAAGGCATTTTTAATGTCTCTCATTGACACAATTCCAAAAAATATTTTGAAAATTTTCATCATTTTTATTTTTTCTGGGCAACACTTAACAATGATGATGCCCATCATATAGAATGGGGATACAGAATAGTTATGCATGGAGTGAGTTTTATGCACCACCTTATCAATCACATACGTTAACAAATTTTAAAGAAATTCCGCAGATCCAAAAATTACCTAAACAATTTCAGTTTGACATGGAAGTAGTAGCCAATGTTTTTCCTTTTAAAACTAATAATTATGTGGTTGAACAGCTCATAAATTGGAATGATCCATTAACTGACCCTATGTTTATTCTCACATTTCCACAAAAAGACATGTTAAAACCTAAACATTATGGTAGTATGGCCAATGCAATTAGAAAGGGATTAGGTAAAAAAGACATACAAAAAATAGCAAATAAGATAAGATTAGAATTAAATCCTCATCCAGCAGGTCAGATGGAACATAATGTTCCAAAATTAAGAGATGGTACAAAACTATATGGTATGCAACACAAGTATAAGGAAACGGTTCTTTTCTTCCCAAGTCAAGGCCAGACATGTCATGCATATTGCAGCTTTTGTTTTAGATGGCCGCAATTTGTTGGAATGGATGAATTAAAATTTGCAATGCATGAGATAGAGCTTCTAGTACAATATCTCAGAGAGCATCCTGAAGTAACTGATGTTTTGTTCACTGGAGGAGACCCACTTATCATGAAAACTAAATTGCTTGCTAAATACATCGACTCACTTCTGGACGCAAAACTGCCCAATCTTAGGACAATTAGGATAGGTACCAAAGCTCTTTCCTACTGGCCATATAGGTTCATCTCAGATCAAGATGCTGATGAGTTACTAGAATTATTTGAAAAGGTAACAGCATCAAACATACATCTTGCTATCATGGCTCACTTTAATCACCATGTTGAGCTGTCTACTGACGCAGTAAAACAAGCCATAATTCGAATAAGGAAGAAAACAGGTGCACAAATTAGAACACAGTCACCTATTCTTAGACACATCAATGATGATCCAAAAATATGGGCAGAGATGTGGCAAAAACAGGTTGCCTTAGGCCTTGTACCATACTACATGTTTATTGTAAGAGATACTGGAGCACAACATTACTTTGGAGTTTCATTGGTACGTGCTCAAGAAATATTTCGAGACGCATATCAAATGGTTAGTGGTCTAGCACGGACTGTACGTGGACCCAGCATGTCATCAACACCTGGCAAGATTCAGATCCTTGGAGTAACAGAAATAGGAAAGGTAAAAGCAATTGTAATGAGGTTCCTGCAGGGAAGAAATCCGAAATGGGTACAACGACCATTTCTTGCAAAGTATGATGGAGAAGCAATATGGATAGATGGATTAAAGCCATTTGAGGGAGAAAAATTCTTTTTTGAAAAAGAATTAGAACAGATACTAAAGAAAGATAATATTTTATCTGGAAATGGAATTAGTTCCGCTGGAGGAGGACCTCCATAGTATTTACTTTCACATCGTAGGCATCACGTGAAAAACGAATTTACAAAAATTCAAATTCGTTATTGCTTATCATACTTGGATTTCTTTTCTTCATTGCTATTCCTGATAGTCCAGAGAATGTGAGTTAAAATAACTGAAAAAAATACGGAGTGGGTTATTTATGAAATAGTTTTCCCAGTCTGACTGTTGTCAAAAACCCAACACTACTCATAATTCCAGCTACAGATACTGCTGCTATCCACGCAGTAGACTCCATCGGTCCATGAGGATCATCTGCAGTAGTTAATGCAAATGCATGCGGGGCAATGGTAAAGACAACAACTAGAGCCAAAAGACCGAGTAAAGGACTCAGTGATTTGGTTTTGTTTGCTAAAGTTTTCATTACAATTCATGATATATCATCATTGTATTTCAATAACATAGATTACAGTGTGTACTAACTAACATTTATCCTAAATTTTACAATTCACATTGTGATTGTAATCACTGCAAAAATAATGATACACTCTACTGCAAAGAAAGTATGGAGTGTTGTATCTGCAATTGAAAGGGATCCCTATTTTTGGAAAGGAATAACCAGAATACGAAACAAATCACATGATGGAAATGTGTTTACTAGAGAGGTGATATTGAGTAATTCCGACAAATGTTATCAAAAAATTACTCTATTTCCAATAGAGGGTATTCACATAAAGTGGACAAGAGGTTCTTTGACAGGCATAAAAGACATCTTGTTAACACAGGTTGGAAACCAAACTCTTCTTCAAGTTGAGATGAATTATGCCATCAAAGGAATTGCACAAATTCGCTCCAGAAGTATTTCTGAAGAATTACGAAATGAAGCTGAATTGGCATTGCAGTTGATAAAAGAGGACATTGAAAAAATTCAGTCTTTTGAAGTCAAGGAAAGAAAACAGTGGGCTGATTTAATCCATGAATAAACACAAGCAGGTTCTTGCAAAACAGGAACTAGGTGTTGTTATAGACACATCTCTCAAAGTAGATGATGGTGTTTTCCCAAAATGCGTTTCCCATGATTGCAAGAGATGGTCAACTATAACAGATAACGTAACAGGTGAGATTCTTTGTGGTTCATGTGGTCTGATTTTAGAAGAAAAATCTTTGGAAACCATCATTCCATCATATGGGTATGACTTGACAGATTATTTAACAAAAAAAAGTTCTGGATCGTCCAATTCTTTGACAATGTTTGATATGAACATGACAACTATCATGTCAGACAGAGACGGCACGGGCAAGTCTCTTTCTAGAACCGCCAAGAATGAATTCTATCGTCTTAAACTGCTTAACACTAGAAGTACAGTTGCATCTAAAAACAAGACACTGAGGTCCGCTCTTTTATTTCTCAACATGCTACAAATGAAACTTGGAATACCAAATTCTGCAGCTGAAAATTCAGCACACCTGTATAGAAAGGCGGTGCGAATGAAAATGACTGTTGGAAGAAGATCAAGAAATATCATGTGTGCTTGCATATATGCATCCTGCAAGCAAGATGGAATACCAAGATCAATTCTCGAGATTTCTCACACTAGCAATATAGGCAAAAAGGAAATTGCACGGACATATCGAAGCTTGGTTGAAAAACTGGATTTGTCAATAAACCCGTTTAGCTCTAGCGAATTTCTGGCAAGAATTGCAAATGAGGCAAAAATCAGCGAAAAATCAAGAAGGGACGCCTTGGAAATAATTCATTCTAGCGAGAAGGCAGGTCTTGCACAAGGTAAAAACCCAAAAGCATTGGCGGCGGCATCACTTTATTTGGCCTGTGTCCTAAATGCAGAAAGAAAGACTCAGGATGAGTTAGCAAAGGCATCTGGCATTACGGCTACTACGATAAGAACAAGATATCAAGATTTGAGAAAATTCTTTCTTGAAATAATGGACTCGGAATAATTTCCACAAAATAATGAAAGATATGTTTTCTGTCCACATACAATCTTAAAAGCTCAACAATACATACTAAAAGGAGTTGAGTTCAAGTACCAAAAAAACATCCACAATGACCTTTAGACTGGATGAAAACACAATCAAGGGATTACGTAATGAATCAAGTAATAGAAAAGTAAGCACCAACACGCTTGTGAATCAAGCATTAAGGCAATTTTTGGATTGGGGCATGTACGAATCAACAATCGGATTTGTGATAATCAATAAACAGGTTTTTGTCCATGTTTTTGGAAAGCTGACCCAAAAAGAAATAATGGATATTGCAGCCCGAGTTGGCAAAGATGAAGTCAAGAACATGGCAATATTCATGAAAGGCAAAATTGACATCCAGTCTTTTTTGTCATGGTTTGAGTTGAGGATGATAAACTCATCAGTTCAAGTAAGTCATATTCATGAAGATGATCATTTTCACAGATATGTAATGAAGCATGAGCTCGGGAAAAACTGGTCTTTGTACCATAAAACAATTCTTGAATTGATATTTGAGGAAGTTTTCAACAAGAAAATGGATGTAAAAATTGACAAAACCATGATTTCGTTTGAATTTTCTGAATAATTGGTTTGAATGTGTTGCAGTGTATACTTACCGACTTAATTATTCTGCAATAAATATGACAATGTGCAGATTTTATCTCCACCTAGTGTAGAAGTTGATACAAGGAATAACCAAATTCTTCGGGTATTAACAGATAAAAATTGTCTTGCCATTCTAAGCACTACAAAAGAAAATGCAATGACAGCTTCAATGATATATTCTTGCTGCAATATTTCACCAAGTACTGCATATAGAAAATTGAAGTTACTTCAAAAACTCAATCTTTTACGTGTCACATATACTATACAACCCAATAGTACAAAATCAAAGTTATTTCAATGTAAAGTCACTAGAATTAACATACTGCTGTATGAAAAACAACTAAGAATTAATGCGGATTTTATACCGTTAGAATGATGATATGATGCTGTCTTATGTTTTACTTGAATCATTGTGTGATTCCATTATGAAATTAAACAAAAGCATCCAATCTGTTGCAGTCATAAATAATCGTGGAAGAGTAATGGAAAAATTTTCAAGATCCAAATTTACTAAACGATTCCCTAACCATTTGAATGAACTTTTCTGTATGAGTTGTGTTTTACAGATTTCAATGGGAAAAGATTTTGATGAAAACTATGGTCCCATTAACTATCACATATCAGAAAGATCAAATCTTACAATCATCACATTCCCATTAGATGAAAATATGATTCTTATTACAGCTAACAAAAGCATCAGCCCCATAACATTGGCTAGAAAGACAATAACTGTAATTAACAATCACGTACAATTACACTAATCTAGATTATGTATTGTGATCTTGTTTTCAAATAATTCTACAAATATAATCTTGAGGTCAATTTGACGAAATTTCCAATTTTAGCATCTTTTGATGTCATCATAATTTATCTAGTCAGTACACACTGCAACCTATGTTATTGAAATACGATAGCTACAAAAATAAAATGTGAGTGAAGCATACATACTCATTAACTGTGATCTTGGAAAAGAACAACAAATCGTCAAATTTATTCAGAAACTACAAAATGTTAGAGAGGTACAAGCTACACATGGAGTATATGATATAATAGCAAAAATTGAAACAGAAACAGAAAGAGAATTAGATGATACAATACAGTCTAAGATTCTAGGCTTGCAATCTGTTAACAGTATAATGACACTGAAGACAGAATAATTCTTGTGTAGCCCATCTAACTTCCCATAGGTTCTGTTCTAAACATAGACATAATCCTAAGTCCTTTATTCGAAGAAAATGGGGGGTATTAAACAAATTTAGCCAAACCCACCCCCGGTATTTACTTGTCGTAATTTAAGATGCAAAATTTAACATTATTGAATATGAATCGGTCTTTCCAGATTATCAAACGTACAATCATTTCACAACCTCGTTAATTGATACTCATAAACAACGTAAAAATGCCATCTACCATATTTTGAGATATTAGCATGATGCCATTTTTCCTTGACATTTGGGGATGTATTCCAGAGATTTCCAAGAATTGTATAGACATGACCAATGCATCTTCGACGTATCTCGGAGCCATAATGGGGGTCATAGTAGGTAGCATAATTAGCTGGTGGATTTACAACAGACAAAAACACACATCTGAGCAGCAAGACAAAATTTTAAGCAGAATAGAAGATTTAGAAAAAAACCATAGCGAGATTTTAAAAAAACTTGCAGACTTTGATGACAAGCATGAATCATCATTTGATGCAATACAAGAACTCGACAAAAAGATAGATGCACTACTAAAGAAAGATCAGAATTCCAAATGACGATATCATCACTTGCTTGAAAATGACCACTTGTCTTCCTTGTTGAGTTTTAGTATCTGCTCTGGAGAAATGTCCTTGTGATCAATGCCAATATGATTAGTATATTCTACTAGACTAGTGAATTTTTTACCGCATACAGGACAGTTTTTTTCAAACCTACCCATGGTATAACATGGATGCAAATTTTCTATTTTAAGATATTCTAGATTCTCACATCAGAGCTTGCCATATTCTTCTTCATCAGAATATGCCCTTTCTGCGTGTTCCTCAATGTCAAGCCCAGCTTCTTCCACCTCAGGAGTAACACGTATTGGAACCAATGCCTTGATTATCTTGAGAATAAGCCACGTACCTCCAAATCCCATCAGTACAGCAATTCCAACTCCAATTGCCTGCGCTCCAAGTTGTCCTGGATTACCAAACAACAATCCGTTTATTCCAAGATGGTTTACTGCAGAGTTGGCAAACACACCTACAAGTAATGAACCAATGATTCCTGAGATTCCATGGACTGCACCAATATCAAGGGCATCATCTATCTTCAAGCGTTCCTTGAGCACAGGTACCATCAACGATGATGCAAAGCCTGCAATGACTCCAATCACTACAGCATATTCTACTCCGACATATCCAGAAGCTGGAGTAATTGCGGCAAGACCTGCAACTGCTCCATTGATTGCAGCAATCACACTAGATTTTCTTGTTCGAATCCAAAATATCACAACCCAGATAAGACAAGATACTGCAGATGCCATTTGCGTATTTACTATAGTAACTCCAGAAAGAGAGCCTGCAGAATATGCACTTCCAGCATTGAATCCAAACCATCCAAGCCATAAAAGTGAAGAACCAAGAACTGCAAGCGGAATATTATGCGGTACCATGATACCAGGACCAAATCCAAGTCTTCTACCAAGTACCAGTGCTGCCGCAATTCCACCAACACCTGTTGTGGTGTGTATGATCATCCCACCTGCAAAATCAACTACTCCAAGCTTGTGCAGCCAACCATCACCCCAGATCCAGTGTACCAATGGATAGTAGATCAAAGCACTCCATGCTACAATGAATAAGACGTATGCACTAAACTTCATACGCTCTGCCACCGCACCAGTAAGTATCAGTGGAGTGATAACTGCAAACATCATCTGGAACATTGCAAACGAGACACCCGGTACAGTTGGAGCATAGTGCAGTCCCTCATTTTGAGAGACTCCTTTAAGGAATCTCCAGTCCATGTTTCCTGTAAGACCCTCACCAGTGTCAGGTCCAAAAGTCAGGCTAAATCCTACTGTAAACCACATCACACTGAGCAATGCAAGACCAAAGAAGATCTGCATAAAGACAGAGACTGCATTTTTTTGTCGCAAGAGACCAGCCTCGAACATGCCAAGTGCTGGAATCATTAAAAGCACCAAGCTAGATGCTATCATAAGCCAGGCTGTGTCGCCTGTGTTTATCGGAACGGGCAAGATGAAACTAGGTCAGAATGTTGCGGTATTAATCATTTTCCAAATATATCCAACAAAGACTATTTTGCACTAAGAACGTGGTGCCATATGAAATATCTTACTAGGAACTATCTTCAGTAGAATTCTTTCTTCGCCAGGCATAGAAAACGGATACTTGTCCACACCCAAGTATTTTTTTGCCATTTTATCGATATGCTTGTCTGCACCCTCAGCAGTCTGCTCCACCACATTACCCCGAATCGTTACCATGTTGTATGGATTATTTCTGTCAACAATAGAGATTGCAACCCTTGGATCTCTTGACACATTTTTTTGCTTTACCCTACCTTTTGCAGTATTTACAAGAATTATTCCATCAACCAGATCTATCCAAACTGGAGTTATCTGTGGTGAGTCATCTTTCATCAGTGTAGCAACAAATGCAAAATTTTTGTCGTCGATTAATTTTGCAACATCAGGAGATATTTTACTAGTCATAATGACTTGGCCTTGTTTCCAAACTTGCCGTCCATTACAATTTCAGACAAGGGTTTTCTTGTGTTTGGAGCTTCACGGGCCTGAAGTTCAGGAGAGAGTTTGTCTTTTGGTCCTCGCTTTCCAATTGCAATCATCGCCATCACCTCAAATTCATCTGGTACGCCAAGGGTTGTCTTTGCCTTGGCATAATCAAATCCTGCCATTGCATGCGTTACCAACCCTTGTGATACTGCTTGGATTGCAAGGTTTTCCCATGCAGCTCCTGTATCAAACTGGTGAGTAATTGAAGGCTGCCCGTTATTTTCAAAGTTCTTTCTTGATACAATAACTACCAGCGCAGAGGCATCAGCACACCACTGCTTGTTAAAGTCAATTAGCAGATTGAAAAAGTCATTCCAGTTTTGAGAACCTCTCTTAGCATAGATGAACCTCCATGGCTGACTGTTAGAAGATGATGGAGCCCACCGCGCAGATTCAAACAAAGAGAACAATTCTTTGTCGCTTATTTCAGATGGTACAAATGATCTTGGAGACCATCTGCTTACAATAACAGGATTGATTTCAAATGTCATGCTTCGTGCCTTTTGCACTTCTGGATCTATCATGGATAATTTTCGTATTCTACATTAGTTATTTAACATAATCGACTTTTAGAATCACAAAATATGTAACAAAAATTCCAGGTTATCGTTTCATGGAATCTAGGCGAGAAAAAATTGGTCCCATGTATTTACTAGACGCTACAACTGCAAACGCTACACCGGCACCAAGAAGTATTCCACCAACTACATCCATAGGATAGTGAGCGCCAACATAAACTCGTGAATATGCAACAAGTGCTGCCTCAATTGCAAGAATTATGGAAGCAATAATTTGCTTACTTCTGTGAAATCTCAAAAGAAGAATTGCGGCACCACCTGAAACAATTGTAGCGTGTCCCGATGGAAAAGATGGATCAGTGTCGCTTGGAACCAACAAATTTTCACTTGAAATCGGAACAGGTCGTTGTCTGTCTATCTCAGATTTTAGTACGGTTCCAAGAGGAATTAGGATCAAGAAAGTTATCGTAAGCAATACGGCAACCTTGCGTCCATCTTTTCTGCCAAAGACAAAAAGAAGCGCAGTTACTCCAATCCATACTGCCTCTCGTCCATATTTTGAGAGGTCTACCATTATTTTGTCAACAGTCTTTCCATCAGGATGATTTATTGATACAAATGTGGAACGGTCCCATTCTGATACACCAACATTATTTTGAACAATCATCAAAGCCAATATTGCAAATCCTGCAAATATTATTGCAGATGCTATGGCATATTTCATTTAATCAAATTGAAAAACATCTTCGTTATAAAACAAGCTCTACAGCATCATTTGATGCATTCAGGATGTATCTGCTCTTCGCTTTCTTGTCCACAAGACTTGCACTGGAACTGATAGGGTTTACCACAGACAAGGCATTTCTTTAATGCCTCAAGTTCATAGCCACAATGCCTACAAGTATCTGCACGCATTTTCATGACACTTACCAACATGTGGTATTTATCGATTCCATGAAAACTACAAGGGGTATTTTGCAGTAGGATAAGCTAATTTCATTCATGAGACAAGAGTCAATTAAACAACTTAGCTTAACTATAATAAAACAAGCTTATGAGATGTTATCAGTTTGTCTACATAACTACAGGTATGACAGACAAGACAAAACCCACAGTGTGGGCCGCAGAGGTTCGCGCTCCGTTCAAGAAAGTAATTGCATACGACATCCTATTTTTGGGACTAGGTGTAGCAATCGGAGCCGGAGTAATCACCGCAGTCCTATTTCATTAGATAGGACTTTTTTTAATTTTTAAAGTGATGATCAAACTACAGTCTTGCTATGTTTTCTTTTGTATAACATAATACAAAAAATAATGGACGTGCTTATTACTATTATAATTCCAGCGTAAAAGAAAGGCGAGAAAGAAAATACGCAGGGGGTTCAAGTTCAAAATAATCTTGGACGATCATAAAACTACCCATAACCAACGCTCCAATCAATACCACCGTCAGTATTTCCATTCATGTTGCTTGAACGGTACATCTTTTATCCATTTACTAAGAATTGAATAATTACTACTCAAATCCTAAGGAATTAAAAAATTATTCTACACGATGATGTAAGACAAGCTGATCATAGAATCTTACAGATTTGATATTAACAAATTCGAGCATTCCATATCTTGATAGTTCACGTCCAAATCCACTCTGCTTGACACCGCCAAATGGCACCCTTGGATCAGAAATGACCACATTGTTTACTGAAACAATTCCGGACTCTATCAATCTAGACAGTTTTTCGGCTTTTTCAAGATTTTTTGTCCATATGCTTGCACCTAGACCATACTGTGACGAGTTTGCAAGCCTGATTGCTTCATCTTCGTTCTCAACTACCGTCACAGGGGCAACCGGTCCGAATACTTCCTCATGTGCAACCATCATGTCAGGAGTGACATTGTCAAGCACAGTAGGAGCATAAAAGTAACCCTTGTCTTTGAGCCTTTTGCCACCAGTAAGAACCCTAGCCCCTTTGCCAACAGCATCTTTGACCATAGTATCTATCCTATGAAGCCCGTCAGCATTTACAAGCGGTCCAATGTCTGTACTATCAGACATTGGGTCTCCTACGTTTAGTTTTTCTACTTTTTGTACAAATTGCTCAGTGAATTCCTTTGCAAGATTTTTTACTACAAAAAACCTCTTTGATGCAATACAACTTTGGCCACAATTGATGAATCGTCCCTTTACTGCCCCAGTTGATGCCTTGTCAACATCAGCATCAGAACATACAATGAACGGATCACTCCCACCAAGCTCCAAGACACATTTCTTTATTTGTGATGTTGCGCGTTGTGCGACTTTAGCACCAACAACATTGCTTCCAGTAAAAGTTACTGCGTTGATATCAGAATCAATTAATTTTTCAGCCATGCTTGAATCGCTGACAAGTGTTTGGAATATACCTTCAGGAAATCCAGCCTTTGCAAACATTTTTTCAATTTGGATACCACACTGCATGGTTACACTTGCAGGTTTGAGCACAATGGTATTTCCAGCCATCAGCGATGGTGCAGCAAATCTCAATGCTTGCCAGTATGGAAAGTTCCATGGCATGATGCTTGCTATAATTCCAATTGGCTCAAAGGCAACAAAACTTTTTCGTGCATCAGTATTTACTGATTCAGTATTTAGAAATGTTTCTCCATTATCTCCATAGAATTCCATCACCCATGCACATTTTTCCACTTCTGCAAGTGACTCTTTGAGTGGTTTTCCCATCTCTTGTGTTGCTACCTTTGCAAGAGACTCCTTGTTCTTTCGAAGCTCTTCTGACAAGAGATGCAAAAACATTGCGCGGTTCTTAGAACTAGTCTTCCATTTGGAAAAGGCTTCCCTTGATTTTGCAATCTTACTTTTTAGATCAGCTTCTGTGATGTTTTGATATTCAGCAATAATTTCTTCAGTAGCAGGATTGATTGTCTTAATAGACATCAAATACCATGCCTGTCAATACGGTTATATACCTTTGGCTGGTTACCATTACCAATGAATGGTAACTATGACCAACCTGACCCATCGGCAATCTTTAGAGAATGGATCCAGCGAAGTGGTAAGGCACAGATGGACTTTATGAGAACATTTGGTGACATGATGAATCGCACAAACCAAACCAATCCACTGGACACATTAAAAGAGATGGCAGACAAGACAGCAAAGACACAGACAGATCTTGTGCAAAATTTTGCAGAGAGTGGATCAAAGGCCATGTACAACTGGTTTAACCTTGCACAGAACTTGCCCCAATTTTCATCATGGGGTGCGTTTAAGACATCAGTTGGAAGCAACGGCAGAATCTCCATACCCGAAGCAGAAAGAGAAGCAATAGGAATCAAGGAAAATGATCTGGTCCAAGTGATTGTAGTTCCAATCCATAAAAGTAATTCACGACAGGAGGTGAAAAAATGAGCAAGACAGAAACAAAAGAAGCATACGCAGTATACAAGCAAAATGTGAATCGATATTTTGAAGAAGCAGAAAAGAATGTCACACAATACATCCAAGCAGTCTCAAACCTACAGCAAGAATTTGCAACAGCATACAAAAATGCAGTAGAGACAGCAATCGAATTCCAGCAAGAGACAGCAACAAAGAGTGGCTTTAATGCAAACCTTCCACCAACCTATCTTAAAGCAATCAATGATGCAACAGAAGAGATAGTAAAAACCAGTTCTGTACAAAACAAGGCAGTATTGGCAGCAATGGAAGCAGCAAGACAAAACATCAAGACATTCAATGATAACTTGAAGGCATTCACAACTATGGATTCAAGTATATTGCAATCATGGTTCTCAGCATGGACTCCAGGCAAGAACTAGATTAAATCTTCATTTTTTATTTATTTTTCAGATCTTTCAACAAGCCATTGACCAAATTCAGGTAAAACCTTTTTTTGTGAAAATGAACTTGCTATCATTCCCACATGCCCAGTCGGGTATATCTTTAGTGTCTTGTCTTGGCTTGATACCGCATAGTGGATAGGCATGCTGCATTCAGGGGAGACCAAGTGATCACCTACTGCAACCTGTGTAAGAAGTGGCATGGTGATATTTTTCAGAGATACCTGTCTTCCTCCCACGTACATGTTATTATTTATCAAGAGATTTTCCTGGTAGACATCCTTTATCCATTGTCGGTACAGTTCCCCAGGAATTGGAGGCGTATCAGAGACCCATTTTTCTACCCGAATAAAGTTTTCAACGTATTCTTTATCATGAATATTTTTGAAGAAGTTCAGGTATTTTTCAAAACCCTGCTCAAATGGCTTTAAAATCGAAAAGACATAGTACATCAACTCTGGAGGCATGTTGCCAAGTGTATCTACCAACTTGTCAACATCCATGTGTTTTGCCAAGTTTGATACTACAGTACTATCACGTCTTCCGTCAATCACTGGAGCAGTTAGAATCAAGTTCTTGATTTTTTCAGGATGCAATGCAGAGTATACTGTAGAGAGTGTTCCACCAGTACAGTATCCTTGCAGTGATATCGTATTAGATGAGGATTCGTTTCTGACAAAGTCTATGCAGTTATCCATGTAACCATTAACATAATCATCAAAACCTTCATGTCGATTGATCTGAGTTGGTGTTCCCCAGTCAATTAGATATACATCTACTCCCTGGTTTAACAAATTTTTCACCCAACTCTTTTTTGGATGAATATCTAAAATATGAAATCTGTTTATCAGAGCATATGCAATCACAAGCGGTGTTTTTATCTGTCGTTGAACCAACGGATTAAAGTGTAATAGCCTAACTTTTCCTTCAGAGTATACAACTTCATTTGGCGTGATCTCAAGATCAATTTCTTCAAGAGACTTGGCAAGGTTTGGTGCATCTAGTATGTTCTTGTTTAATTTGATAAAATCTGCAAGTAATCTAGGATCAATCTTTATTTCGTTTGCCAACTCAAGTTCCTCCCTTGTTTGATATTTTTTCAAGTTTGGCAACTCTTTTTCGCAAAGAGTGTAGTTCTTTGTACACTTCGTCCATCTCTTTCTTTGTAGGCATGTTTGCACTCTCAAGCAGTGTGGATGCCATGTTGTTCCAGTGCTTTGCTATTTCAAGTTCACTTGATACAAGTTTGCCAAAGTTTTCAGCAAAGTTAGCAGAATCAAAGAGTCTGGTAAAGTAGTTTTCAAAGATATCAATCCAAATGCGTTTTGATGCCTCGACATGCTCTGAATCATTTGGAAGTTCAGGCACCTTTCTAGTGTATTCTTTTTGTGCTTCATTCCAGGTATCTACAAGTTGTTTATAATATTCAGCAAGTCTAGTGTTAAATTCCGCCATGTCTTCATTCATTTCTATCGTTTCAGTACTGATGTTTTTGGCGTTGACAGCAAACTTTCTAAATGGACCAGTGGCAGCAAGTGATTGTTGTCTGTTTGTCATCAGGTACAGCAAGTCAGTCCAGAAAAGAGAGTTGTGCTTGTAGTTTGCCAATGATTTTTTCATATCAGGTGGTATAGACATGGCCGTAGAATAAAGTAGATTACTGAACATATAGAGATTACTGGTTAGTAAAATGTCTGTAACAAATTGTTAAAAGGACGCACATGTAATACAAATAAAGTGTCAAACCCACAAAAAACCACAGATGTCAAGTACTCCCTCTCAGCGTGTGATGTTATGAGAGACAGTACAAATGAAGTAATAATGAAGATAGAGAGTTTGTTGCCTGCATACATTGAAAGTTTTACAGACCTGCAGTCAGAAGGCTTGCGCATTGCAAGAGACTTTTTTGGCACATGCTATATCGCAGAAAAAGAACTTCTGGATAACATGGGAGTAGACCAAAAGACAATAGAATACTTTGACAGATATTCAAAAGCAATTACAAAGACTACAATATTTGAGATAGACATGATGCACAGTTTTCAAAAGACATTTGTAGAAAACGTCATATCATCAATGAAATCATATGACGATTATGTTAAGGTCATGTTATCATCGTATTCGAAGATGTTAGATTATGCCATGGTAACAATTTCAAAGAAAAATTGATGGTTTATCGATCTTTTTAGTGAATAAGGCTTTACCAATATTGTCATAACTAGTGCCGCTAAAAACTTATGTTGATTGCAAGTTCCACAATGCACGCTGATGAAGGAAAAATTTGTTACAGTAAACAGGAATAACATCAGATATTTAGAAGAGGGCGAGTCCGATCATAATTTGATCCTCTTGCATGGACTGGGAGGATATGCAGAAAGATGGATTAGTCTTATACCGCACCTGAGTAAAAAATACCACGTTTTTGCCCCAGACCTTATCGGATATGGGCAGAGCGACAAGCCATCAGTAGATTACACTCCAGAATTCTTTACAAAATTTGTTTTTGATTTCATCAGTACACTTGGAATTAAGGACACATACATCATAGGTACATCACTTGGCGGACAGATAACTGCGGAATGTGCAGCTGCCCAGCATCCAAATATCAAGAAGATTGTTCTAGTCTCCCCAGCTGGAATAATGAGAAAGTCCACTCCAACACTTGATGCATACACAATGGCCGCACTATATCCAAACAGGGATTCTGTAAAAAATGCATATCAGATGATGATAGGTCCTGGAAAACAAGTATCAGAGATATCAATTGAGAGGTTTGTCAATAACATGTCAAGACCAAACGCAAAGATGGTCTTCTTGTCCACATTATTAGGTTTAAAAAATGCGCCAGACATTTTTGACAAGCTACAAAAAATCAGCATTCCCACACTAGTGGTGTGGGGCAGAGAAGACAAGCTGATACCATTTGAGTATTCACAGCAGTTTGTATCATCTATCAAAAACTGTGAGTTTATGCCAATCGAAGGATGTGGTCACTCACCATATGTTGAAGACCCTGAAAGACTTGCAGAGATAGTTAACAAGTTTTTCTCAAAACATTCTCACTAAACGATAGGTTTACCATCTCATAGTTTAAAATGACAAAAACCAATCAGCATCAAATATGACAGTATCAAACGAAGGCAGAACAAGTCTTGTTTTAAATCATAAACTTTTACTTTGTTGTCTTGTCTCCCTTGCTTTCATAGGTACCACATACTATTACCTGGATGACAGAAAACAAGTATACGAAATACAATGGATTGTAATGTCAATTACATGGTATGGTATAATTGGTTTTAGCATAACCAAGATTCTTAGCAAATCAAGAATTGGTTACCTAGTTGCAGGAATTACATCATGGATAACACTTGCATTCTTGTTGCTTGACAATTATTACATAGTATTTCATGTTACAGTAATTGCACCAAGGCCAGATGACATCATGGTAATACGAAATTTCATAGGAGTTGCTGTGGCATCATTTGGAATATTGTCTTCACATAATGCGTTTCATAAGAGCAAAAGTATACAAAATAAAGCAAACCGCACGTGATCATTATACCCATATCATGAGAATCATAGAAAACATCATAACATAACAATACAAACTATATCACACATGAAAAAAGAAAGCAACGAAAAGCATTGTAATGAAAATGTTCTAGTTCTCCAGGGCGGAGGCTCTCTTGGAGCCTACGAGTGTGGAGTATACAAGGCAATTGACAAGCTCAAGATAAAAATAGACGTTGTTGCAGGCACTTCGATTGGCGGAATCAACTCTGCAATAATTGCGGCAAGTAAAACTGATAATCCTGCAAAAGATTTGGAGACATTTTGGCTCACACTAGGACAGACTGTAACATCACCATTTTTCATAGGACGAATGAAAGAGGTTTCATCGTCAATCTATTCTGCAGTGTGGGGAAACTCTAATGCATTTTTTCCACTTTGGATGACACCAGCATTTGGATTTTTGTACAATTCTCCATATCTTTATGACATGTCTCCCATGAAAGCAACTCTAGAAAAATTTGTAGATTATACAAAACTCAAGGACCCTTCAAGGCCAAGACTGATAATAACTTCAACAGACATACAGAGTGGAAAACCATCCATATTTGACAGCAAGTATGATACTTTTACATCAGATCATGTTCTTTCAAGTGCAGGATATCCATTCTACGGAATCTCTTGGACCAAGGTAGGTAAAAAATACCTCTGGGATGGTACGTTATTGAGCAATACACCACTAAGAGAGGTAATCGATGCATCACCTACATGTGACAAGCGAGTCATACTTGCAAACCTATTTCCCAAAGGACAAGAAGATATCCCAAAAAACATGATGGAGTCATGGCATAGAGCAAGGGATATCATGCATGCAGACAAGACAGACCAGACAATCCGAATGTCAAAGATAATCTCAAGATATCTCACCATGATAAACAAGATGCATGATATTTTAGAGTCTGTCCCACTTGATGATATCAATAAGAAAAAACTTGCAGAAATAGAGCCAGAGTTTGACAAGCTTGCCTGCCAGAGAGGGGCCATAATAAAGGAGATAATCAGGATAGAAAGAAAAGAAGACTCTCATTATCTTTTCGAAGATGCAGACTTTGCAATTGATACCATAAAGAAGTTGATAAGGTCAGGCGAACAGGATGCAAAAGCTGCTCTTGAAGACTTTGGAAAAAACTAGATACAAAATAAAAAAGAGAAAAATAATCAGTGTTTATGGTTTACAATCTGCTGTAGCTGGTGGATTACATCAGCTGCTGCCTTGATATTGTTCCAGACATCACTTGATTGATTTCCTTGGTATTTGTTCGAGCCCACCTGACTCAGTGCAGTTTGTGCATTTACGATGTCTGTCTGTGCTTGGCTTACCAATCCCTGATACGAAGTTGTACTGTTTTTGGTAGCAAGAAGATTTAGCTTTGCCTGATCAGCCTGAATTGCAGTTGCTGCTGCAAAATGAAAGTTATCAGGTGTTTTACATCCATTGTAAAGACAGAAACTTTGAATTGCTGCCTGAATTTGTGTGCTGTTTTGTGCATTCTGTACTGCTAATTGAAATGCTTGAATTTGTGCAGTTGCGTTGCCTATCACATTGGCCATTCCTGTGACATCTTCACCATGTTTAGCCATTTTCTTGGTCATGTTATTAGCACGAGCCATGTCAAAGTTGTACATGTCCACCTTTAGATGAGCTCTTTGTTGTTTTGCTACAAAGAGACAGCTATTTTCAGTGGATCGTAGTTGACTTGTTTCCGATTTTATTGTGGCAGACACAGTCTTGCTGTGGGTTGCCTTTAGATCAGCATGAGAATCTAGATTTGTAGCTCTGACGTCAGTGTGATATGTTTTGAGATCAGTCTTGAACTGTACAGTATTGCTGGAATTAACATCTGCCTGTAACGCAACAAAGTCAGCACCTGTTTTTGCAAGAGCTGTGCCAAGAGTTGCAGTTGTAGTTGAATTGTTAATTGCAGTAATTACTGCATTTGTGTATCCATCAAGATATGCGTTATTACAAGTAATAGATGCAAACTGCACCTGTAATTGTTGTTCAGCATATTTTGACTTGGGACTAGGTTCTGCAAATGCTGCAGAGGGCAATACCAACATGACACATGCAATCAATGCAGTGTATTGGAGTCTTGTTTGCATAATGAGTAACTCGTTATGAGTTTATAATGCATTGCGTATAATTGTGACTTAACAAAGTTAACCAAGGACAGACGAATTTAAAACATTACACGTAAGTTATAAGGTACAAAAGAAATAACAAAGAAATGGTGCAAAAAGAAAATAAAGACAAGGAAGAATTTCCAGACGAGTCTTCAGAAAACAATGACGAGTCAGTAGAATTTTTAGATGATGAATTTGAAGAAGATGTTGATTCTGAAAAATCCGAATCATAGATGACAATCACTTAAAAGCAAGAAATGGTTTAATGAAATCATGGATGATTCTCAGTACAACTCTCAGATTGAAAGAATAGCATCAGTGATACTCAAAGACAAGATATCACTTGACGAACAAGACGAGAATAAATTAAAGAAATATCACGATTTAGCAAAAAAACAATTTCACTTGCAAGACGAGCCTGCAGTTCAGCTTGTAAATGAAGCATTTTTGTATCTAAAACTAAAAGGCTCAGATTCTGCCGATCCTCTACAACATGGGGACCAGTTTGGCGCAGGATTTAGCTAGAAAAATAAACGGTATCTTTAGGAAAACTTGAGTCGAGTTTTTGCAGATATTGCAACTATGGAAAATATTGCAACTGCAAGAACTATAGAGGCCAAGACTCCAAATTCTGGAACCACCTGAGTACCAATCACCTCTACCTGCGTAGTATCTTGAGGAATTGATACGGTTATTGTTCTATCAGTACTAGTCTTACTTTCCGCAAAATCAGTATCTGCTCCATCCACTAGAACAAAATATTGATCATCGTTTGCGCCATCTTTTGCATCAATAAGAGCTCGTGGCAATGTGACAGTCAAGTTTCCATCAGCAGTAGACTGTAACGAAATCACAAGCGATGTATCAGGTGCACTAATTGACATGTCAGTAACGGTTGCACCTGTTACGTCATATGGTATCTGAAATGATTGACCGCTCTGTGCATCTTTTAGAGTATACTGTTGTGATGTTTGTGCAAAAACTGGTGCTATACCTATAGAAAATACAATACAAGACATGATCACATAAGAAGACCAACGCATGGATTCTTTTTTATCGCGTATTATTTGACCTTTTCTAGAGATTGTTCTACACAAAGAATTGAAAAATAGAGGTCTTTTAACAATAAAACAGGGATAGTTTTTGGTAATACGGTATACAACACTCTTGCTAGTGCAGGTTTTGTTGCTTTTCATCACAATACCAAGTAGTCATGCAGAGTATTTGCAAAATGATCAAGGTACCATCAATGTAAGATATGCAAATGATACCTCAAATGCACATACAATTCAGATACACACTCATGAGGGATACACAGTTTCCCAGAAACATTCGTGGACAACAGATGGTATAACTAGATACAACCTACAATCTTATTCCATTGACAACGGTCCAGTTGTTCCAATCAGTAGAACATCTGATGGAAACTTTACACTGGATCTAACAACAGACACTAACCACTCGATACTCTTTATTGCAAAACCGCAATTTGAGATGTCATTGCAAGGAACCACCAATGCAACTTTTTTCCCAGCATCTCCAACAAACGACAACTGGTTTGATGCAGGTTCTGACGAGCAATTTATTGTACCATATATGATACCAACAGACAATGAAAATACCAGACAACAAATTACAGGATGGTCACTTGACAACTCTGACATCAATGTTATTCCAAGACAAGAGTCAGGTACTTTCAAGTCCCCATATATCCATATGTCAGAGCCACACAAAATTGATCTAAAATACAAAACCCAGTATCATGTAAACGTCATCACTAATTTTGGTCGAACCCTTGGAACAGGATGGTATAACAGCGGAACCATCGTAGATATCACTGCACTTGCAGGAAATGATATTCTAGTAAACCACATATTTTCAGGATGGCAAGGGCCTGTAATTGGAAATGCAGGTCAGGAATCTACAGAAATATTGGTAGACTCACCAAAAATCCTAGTAGCCAACTGGTCTTCAGATTATACCAACATATCCATGATTTTGATAATCATAATTGCAGTTGTAGTGATTCTTACGATTTACCAAAAAAGGAAAAACGTACTCAAATCATGATGAAAAATAGAGCGAGAACTTAAAGCCACCAGATTCGATTACCAAAACGTTGCTACAGAATCAGGATCCAGTAGCCTTGCGGGAAGAGATTCAAAAAATCATGGTAAATAATGGTTTTAAGAGAGAGTGCTATGCAAAGATTCTCGATTATACCATAAACCTGTTTGAGTCAAAGGGCCTAGGTGTAGAATATTACGGGTATCACAATATTGTCCATGAACTAGAAGTAACCTATGTCACTTTACTTGCAGCCCAAGGTGATAACACTCACGACATTCTCAAGCCAGAGGATTTTCCATATCTCTTTGTAGCCGCTCTGTTCCATGATTATGATCCTCAAAAAAAGGTTGACAAACCACACGAAGAAGATGCCGTAAAATTTGTCATGACAGATGAAAAGCTAAACTTACTATTGCGAGATGCAAATATCGACAAAAATTTGATTGCCGCACTAATCCACAGAACAACATACCCTTGGAGCGGAGAAACAAAAGAAGTTACACAGAAAAAAATTGAATACTGTCTTGATTCATCAGAGATTGTAAAAAATGATCAGAGTAAGAGAGAACATTTCAAAAAAATAGGCTGGTTCTTGTCAGTTACAGACAGGATTGCAGGATATACTTTAGGAGACTTTGCAAAAGCATTAGAGATGGCACAAAAAAATGCGCATGCATTGGCGTGGCATCCATATTATATCGTCAGAAGATCTGTTGCATATTTTGAAGACCTTCTCAATAACGATGCAGAGATGTATCAGAGTGTGTTACAAGCACTTCCAAAAGATATGAGAAAACATTTCACAGACAATGTGTTATCATTTATGAAATTACGTGAGCAAGAAATCCAGATAGAAGGATCACTTGTCTATGACAATACAAAATTCTTTGCAGTAATTGAACCAATGTCAAACAGACAAGCACCAGAATTCATAGAAACGTTATCAGAGATTCACAAGCAATTACCAAAACCACTCCAATTCAAAAAAGATGATTTTGTTGAATCAGTCATGGCAAAAGATACCATACTAAATACACTAAGACTGGGAAGTGACAATGGCCCCATCATAGGTTTCACAAAAGGAGGGCCGCTTGAGACATACAAATTGCGACCCGAAATAAATGACGTAAACTATGGCTCAAAGAATACAGCATTCATGGAACCACTTGCAATCAGGATGGGATATTGGGGACAAAGAGGTGGAAGGGAGATGAGATTGTTATTTAACATGCAGGTTCAGGCAAAGGGGTACAAGTATCTCACAAGTTTTGCATTGCGTGATGTAATTTCAAGCAGAATTGAAAGAAATGAGCCTATAGAATTCGTAAAGCAATTTGACCCAGAACGCTGGGACTATTACCGTATCGCACTACAATAGCTAGCCTGAGATCTTTCTAGATATGATAAACTTGGCAAGGTGTATTGCACCAATAAATGGCCAGGACATTAACAACATCAGAAACCCAAACCATACAACGGAACCATAATTTACATAGCTTGCAGCCAAGTTTAGTGGAAATACGTATGATGTAATTGTATCAGAAATGATACCGCCAAACATGAACGGCTGGATGTAGCTTTGTAATGCGTTCCAGCCTACAAATACTGTAACAAAGAACAAGACCGCTTTTCTTCCGACATACTTTTCAAATCCTTTTCTTTCAATTTTTTGTATTTTTTCATGGAGTTCTTTTACTTCATCATGCAACCGTTCCATTGCAAGTTCTGCATTTTTCTGGTAAGAGTCAGAGTCTTTAGAACCAAGATAGAGAGGTATCATCAGTTGCAGATATTTTTGATCAGATTCTGGAAGTGGTCTTCCCTTTTGTAAAAGGTCAAGAAGATATTCCAGTCTACCTTGGTCACCTTTTCCAAGAATTAAGATTTGCTGGATTGCACCAATTAGATCTTCTGACAACAATTTGAACCGGAATTTGCCCAGATAAAAGCGATAGCACCCAAAGGTACAATACCTAAATTTGGGCCATTCCCACTATGGCTCGTGGGAAGACATCTTTGCGTTGCTCTTCTTCCTTGAGATATTCCTCATACCCACCTATTGATTGCAAAGATTTGGTATCCATTATCTCGTATTTTGATATCTTTGCCTTACGGAACAAGTCTTCTAGATCATCTTTTGAGAACCATTTGGAGTAAACACCCTTTGAGGTTCGAAGTATTGCATTTTCTTCATCTTGCTTGGATGTCATGATTTCACCCACAGTTCTTTTGACTTCTCTGCCATAGAATTTTTTGAGCCCAAAATCTTTGAAGAGTTTCTTGTTAAAGACAGAAATTAGTATGGTCCCATGTGGCAGTGCTAAGTTTTTCATTGATTTTAGCATCTGTACCTGTAGTTCTGTATTTTCTTGGTTTCCCAGAGTCTGAAATGTACATACAATGACCTTGTGAGTATCATCGAGCATCTTTTTGTTTAGATTAAAGTTCTGAGCAATTCCAGTTATTGGAAATATTCTCTTGTTTAGAAATTTACCCAGACCATATTTTTTGAGCAACCTAGTAGAGTGAGATATCATTTCTTCAGAATAGTCTATACCGATAACATATCGCAGGTTTTTTTCATAGTTTACATCATACTGATACAGCCTACTTGTTTCAGGATTTTTTTTCAGATCCTTACATGAATTGATTCCAATTTTGGAACCCAAAAGTATGAGATATCTTCCGGGCCCCGAGCCTGCATCAACAAAAGTTACCTGTTTTTTTTTCAAAAGAGAGTCAAGATAATTTGTTATGAATATCTCTTCGAATCTTTCATAGGATCTAGCAGACCATGCAGCCTCTGTATGGTGTACGACATTTCTAAAATACTGTCTTGCCATGTACTTGCTTGCAATTATTCCTTTGATGATATCATGGTCATTTTTTGAGAGTCCGCCTAGATGCAGTCTCTCTTTTATCTTTCTTGCAAGGATGCCATTTGTACAGATTTCATGTCTTATGTTTGGTGCAAGTAAATTCAGATAATCATCCTTGAAGATATATCTAGATGAGCAATGGATACAAAACAAATTTTCACTTTTTTTGGTGTTTTTATCAAACTGTAACTTGTGTCCACAGACAGTGCAATTTGCAATTATCGGCTCAATGCTTGACAAGATTTACTGTTCTGACTTGGAGTCATCATATGCGTCTTCACTGCTTTTCTTTTTAGCAACCCTTTGCTTTGATGAACCCTCATCTTTTATGTATGTGTCATAAGTTCGATACACCTGTCGTATGCTCTTAAGATAAGACTCGAAATCTGGTAACTTTATTGGTTCATAAAAGTAATTCATGTGAACTTTGGTCAGATTGTTCTTTGATATCCCAACACCTTCTAGCACATGGATTGGTTTGCTGTCAACAGAATGCACCCATCCAAGTGACCTGATTTTTTCCACCATTTCTTCAAAGTGGCCAGCATCGTTGGTAACAATCCTTAGGATAAAGTCATAGTTTTGTCCCTCTCCTTGGATGACATCAATTGTTGTAACAATACTGTATTCTCGGCTAATTTCCACCAAGTTGTTGTACATTTCAGAATATGGAATAACTCGACGCTCAAAAAGCGGGTTCTGGGTTTTGATAAAAGTATAGAATTGATTATCAAATAGCTTGCTCGGATCAACTAAAATCCATTTTATCCGGTCGTCTCTCTTGCTGTCTGCACTATTGTTGTGCTCCAAGATAACGCCCTTTTTTATCAACTCTTCAATTCTGCCTTTGACATTATCTCGAGACAGCACATAACCATGTTTTTCAAGTTCCTTGTTTGCAGTGTCAGGAGTAGCACCTCCCTGTAAGACTTGCAATATTAAAACATCAAGTGGGCTGATATCATTTTTTGTAAGATTCTTCAGCGGTATTGCCCCTTCTGAGTTGTCTGTCCCTCTACCTACCATGATGACAAGGTCTCATACTATTATTAAAAACATTTACTACATTTTTGTCGCAAAAATGTCAAAACACCAATGTTTTAGGCATGGCCAAGTCTAGTTTATGCCTAAAATGACCCCCACATTTCTGCGGCAAAACGCGTTCTAATTGATTTATAATTTCTCTGACAAGTAATGCCATGACAACAATACCAGCAGTTGAAAGAACTGAGCAAGCAAAATGCAGCACCTGTGCTTGCAACTGTACACAACTATGCACCCAGTGTGGAAAAAACTTTTGTGCAAAACACCTACTTGGACATGCCGAGAAATGCAGCGGATACAAGACAGTCATCCACAAGATACTGGAAAACGACTTTAGAGAAATTGTAAAACAAGTCATGGAGGCAATGCTAAAATCGATATGACTCGCACCAAATCCCCTGATGAGTCCGTGAGACTCGGACGAAACAATATTGTCGGGAGAAAACTAGGAGGTGAAACATAGAGAATGAATGGAACCAAAATACAGCTAGTTCTTGCAATCAGCGCAGGATCATTGCTATTGAGTGCAAGTTACATGGGGTTTGCCTGGGCAGATTCAGGACAGGATTCTTTAGGTAACATACAGATCAAGGCAACCGATGCAATAAAGAAGGATCCTGGCATGATGAAGATACTATACAACATAGAACTCTTCAAGCAACAATATGCAGCACAACAACAAAAGCAAGCATACCAAGCTCAACAACAACAGTTGATTGACCAGCAACGCAAACTTGCAAACGAATACTTGCAAGCAGACCTTGCTAGCGCAAACAATGTCAATGATATGAGCAGTCCAGCAAATGCATACTCTAGCTTTGTCAGCACCGTGGATAGCTCCGCACAAGGAGTATTCCAAGACGAATTTGCATACATGCAGGCAAAGGTAGCTCAGGGAAAACTTGCTATGACTAAGGTCTTGCAACAAGGAGGTTCACGTAGTGATGCATTGAATGCATACTATAGTGGAGCTGCAACACAGAAGACAGAATTGGTAGATGTCAACAAGGGAATTAACATAAAGTACCACCTTGCAGACACAAACGTCCAAGATCTGTTCAACAAGAACGGGAACTTGAAAAAGTACTGGTCTTAGAACCCAACTTTTTATTAATTTATTTTTGCCCTATCCATGGGCCATATTTTCAAGCATTATTTTTCTTAATACCTTCTTTCCGCTCTTGACAACTATCATAGGGTTTTGATGCTCATATTCTTTAGGAATTGTTACTGAGGAGACACTTCCTTCGTAGACATGTCGTGGCTTGTCAAGATTGGTATCAATCCAGACACAAGTATCCTTTCCACATATTATTACACAGTCCTCTATTGTTTCTCCGCTGTTTCGTATTCTTACTTGAGATGCAGTTGCACCAGATGCATGCTCTAATGTAAAATGATAATCTTTTGTTATCTTTCTTGCCACCTTGGTTCTAACAAACCATGTGGTTATACCAACAACACCAGACGCAACAACCGAAGTAATTATGCCATTTACCAATACACTATCAGTAGCTGGTGGAGTTTGAGATGGCGGAGGCTGACTAGAGTTTACAATCGGTGTAGGAGTGGGAGGCGTGTTATCAGGTTCCTTTGCAGCATGAAGTGTTTGATATCTCAAAATTCCTGACAATACATTGTTTATTGTAGATGACGTTTGAGTTACATTTGATAAAATTGTTCTGGGGTCCTTTATGATGACAAGTTGTTGGTAATCACTCTGTGACAGTATTATTCCATTTAACACGTTTCCATCAGGAGCGGTAAAGTCAAACTTTACGTTGTTCGTAGCAGGCTGTACATTAGACGGAGGCGTGTTTGTAGGAGGTGTAGACGTACCAGTTTGGTTTGGCTTTTGCACAGGTGGTGGAACATACACTAGTGTTGTTACAGACGCTTCATTTGATGGATTGCTATGTGTGCCAGAGTAGACTGCAGATACTCGATAAGTGTATGTCGTATTAGGAGTTAGGCCATCAATAGAATATTTTGTGGTACTATTTCCTGTATCTACATCAATTACCTGGAACACTCCTTGTGTATCTTTTAGTTCCACTCTGTACCCCATTAGTTTTTGACCATATTGCTCAATTGGAGGAAGCCAGGACAGATTGATTCTAGTAGAAGAGGCAGGTTTTGCAATCAATGGAGCTGGAACTGCAAGATCACTTAGGTGATTATTCTGGTAGGACAACAAATTTGCAAGATTGTTGTTTATTGGATCAGAAGTAGGAGATGCATCAAGCATTATACTTCTAGGATCTTTTTTGTATTGCAATGCAAGATAGTCACTTTGACTACATATTACACTGGACAGAGTAGTTCCATCCGAAGGAACAAAATCAAATTTCACATTTGTAGTAGAAGATGAAACTGGAGGACTTGGGGATTGTACAGAAGTTGTTGACGGAATGGCAGCTGCAATATTTGAAGGATCAGTAGAAGTGTCATCAGAATAAACTGCAGAGACTCGATAAGTGTATGCCGTTCCGGTTTTTAGACCAGTTACAGAATATGATGTAAGTGTACTGCCAGTGTTGTATACAATTGTATTAAACACACCAGAACTTATTTCCTGTTCAATTTTGTATCCAACAATTATTTTTCCATAGTTTTGTGTTGGAGCAGACCAAAACAAGTTAATTTGTGTAGGCGAAACCGCGGCAGCACTAAGTCCGGTAGGTGTGATGGTTGGTACCTGAGGTGCAGCCCCTTCTGCATAAAAGTTGGCACCCAAGGTTCCAATCAGGGCAAGTGAAATTACAAGAATAAAGATTCTAGTGTAATTCATAGTCATGGCTGCCATTTTGCTTTAAATAAATTAATCATATTTATTCTTAAGAACTAGCTGTGCCATCGCCTAAAATGGCTTTAGTATAATTTATCCAATCTACCAATATAGAACCAAAAGGTATAGTATAGAAAAAAAATCTACTAGTTTACTTGATTGTGATTACAGCAGTCGGCGGTGATGATGGGTTGACCACTGTAATGTTCACTGTTGCCATGTCTTTTCCAAAGGAGTTGCTTACGGTATTAGCGAACACTAGGTCCTTTGTCTCACCCAAGGCTACATCAGGTGCAGTAAATGATGGCATTACAGTATTTGCACTGAGCAATTGTACTGGTTCACCTGAGATTTGTACCCAAGAGTATTTCAAGTATTGACCAGTACTCTTGGAACCATCAAGTTGAACTACTGATAGTGCTGGAACTACTTGGTCTGGACCTGCATCTGCTGTTGGAGCACCGCCTGGTTCAGGATATGCAGCGTAAACATATTGTTCACAGTTTCCTACAACTGTGCTACCTTGACTAAGTGTTAATTGGAATGCATAGACATTGCCACCAGATCCAGTTGGAAGGGATACTGTTGGTGATGCATCAGTAGCAGATGAAAGTGGAATTGGTGCACCAGAGACTTGAGTCCATTGGTATGTCAAAGGAGCGTTGGATGGATTGTCAATTGCTTCTACAAGAGTTGTGCTTCCACCTTCGTGTGATCTAATTATTGCGCCACAGTCTACGGATGCAAGTTTGTATGCAGATGCACTGATGACATGAACTAGAACAGAGTCAGAACCGATGCCGCCTAGGCCATCATTTGCAGTAATTGTAAAGTGCAATGTTGCGTTTGTGTCAGAGCCAACCATTGGTGCAGTAAACATAGTAGTAAGTTCAGTAGGATTTGACAAGGTTACTTTGGAGCCAGCGTCTTGAGTCCATTGATATGTCATAGAATCTCCGTCTGGGTCAGTTGCAGTAGCCATCAAAGTCATTGGGCTTCCTTCCATTACTGTCAATTCATGATCAGTAGTTACTACTGGAGGATGATTATTGTGAATGACATGAAGTGTGAATGCTGTAACACTTGTTAGTCCTTGAGGATTGGTTACAATTAATGAAAACTTGAGATCTTTAGTTTGGTGTGGGTCAACTTGAGGTGTTGTGAAAGAGATGTCAACATCAGAAGTTGATGACAAAGTCACCGGTTCGCCAGACAACTGTTGCCATTGATATGAGATGGCTTGGAAGTGTGGGTCTGTAGAATCTTCACCAGATAGTGTGACAAAAGTCTGCTCATTTACAGTAGCCTCACTAACTCGATTTGCAGCTGTTCCAGTTTGAGCAAATGCTGACATGGAAGATACTGCCGCCAATGAGAAGATTGTAACTGCTAATACAGCGAAAAGTATTCTTGAATTCAACTTGTGTGTTCTAAATTTCCGAATATTAAAAACCTTTCTGTCAAATGGTTTCTTAGCTAGGATCGCTAAGAAAGTTGGCAACAAATTTTATGTTGAAATCGATTTTTGAGCTCAAAATGATCCACTTTTGATCCAAAAGCAAGCAAAGTGATTTGCCCGGACTTTACAAATCAGACTTGGCTGGACCACAAAACAGCTTGCACCTCACCTAGTCCAAGTTTTTGAAAAAGTAGAAAGATTAGATGTTTTTACTTGTTCCACATCTTTTGCCAGGTCTCAGCAAACTTGTTCATCATGTCGCCATATGCTTTCACTTGATCCATTCCGGATTGATTGAATATTTTTTGCCAATTATTTTCAAATTGTTTGAATGTATCAATTCCTGCTTGGCTCATCGACTTTTGCCAGTTTTCAGTAAACTGACTCATGGTTTTATCACTTGATTCCTTGAGGGCTTTTGCCATGACATCATTGTATTTTGTTTGGACATCTTTGGTTGCCTTTTGAAGAGATTCAAATGACTGCATCCATGCCTTGAGTGATTTGTTATATTCAAGCCATAGCTTGTCCCAATCTTTTGGAGCAGTAGGTGCTTTTGACATGAAATGATATGGTCATATGACTTGATAAGACTATTGATGGTTATCGTATATAGAACACGCCATCCAGTGTCAGGATACCAAGTCAGATTAAAGATTATTTCTTTTGTAGGTTTTGTTCTTTTTTAAAGTAATACATCCCAATCACAACTCCAACAATGAATGTGATTATTCCACTTGCCACCATACCCACAGACACGTAGACTATGTCACATTTTACTCCATATTCTACACTACAGTTGTTGCTCAAGAATGGGTCTTCGCCCATCACAGCATTAATTCTCACTGGTTGATTTCCAGTATCAAGCACTTTGATAATATACGACCCACCCTGATTACTTCTCTGTATTATATGATACAGAAAACCATCTTTGCTTTCTTTTTCAAAAGTCATACCGTTAGGATCTACACCTTCGAGCTTTACTGATGCAGACGAAGGTTCTGTGTGTACTATGATAACATTGTGTTCTTTTAGATTGGCTGAAAGAATTGTAGAGTTTACAAATTGATTTGGAAGAATCTGTTTATCTGTAAATATACTGTATGTTGTTCCGATAATTGACTCCACTGATTGGTATGACGTATCAAAGAGATTAGCTCCTACGATTACCACAATCAAACCAATTGCCGCAATTATAGGACCAAGTATTAGAGAGAGTTTTACCAAGCGTAACAACATCTCTTCATGTACCTAATAAGAAACTTGCAGTAAAATAACGTGTCTCATATTTTTCATATGCAAAACTTGTTCAGATAACATCATCTCAATGTTTATGATGGTGTCCACTACAGTACTAAATAGTACTTGGAGAAAATTATCATAATTTCAATAATTATCATGTGTCTTGTCATAATGCCCCAAAATGCATTTTCTGCAACTCCCATACAACTTAACAAAAAAGTATTTGGTTGGACCGACAGAGTGTACATCACAATCTATGCTCCAGATTTTAACTCTGATCCAAATCTGATTGATGAAATCGGAGTAACCACAGACGACAAAGTTACAGTATCTACAAGTGGTAACAGCATACCATATCGTTTGGTAGAGACAGGTACAAACACCGGAATATTTAGCGGATATGTAACACTCACTGGAGACCCTACAGCAAAAGGGGCAACGGGGGTAGACGGACAGGGTACAAATCCCACAGGAATTCAATCAACATGCAATCCCGTATGCGGTCCAACAAACGGTTTTCTTCCAAGTAGCAGAAATGACGGAGTTACAGTCTCGTTTGAGTACAATCACAATCAAGTGGTCACAGGATCTGGAACAATTCAATGGAACCTAGGAAGCGTGAAATGGCTACAGCCAAGCTATCCAGTAAACAGTCAAGGAATCCTGCAGATAACCGACTTGGATATGAATCTCAACCCAGATGCAATTGACAAATTTGATGTAAATGTTTGGTCAGATTCAGATTCTGGAGGCATCAAGGTATCAATGACAGAGACAGGTCCAAACACCGGAGTCTTTCAAGGAACCGTATACTTTACAACAGATTTGAGTTCATCTGGAAACAGAATACATGTTACGCCAGGTGATACGGTAACTGCAGATTATACAGACATGACTCTGCCTCCGCCGCACTCACCTGCTGATCAATTGCATATCACTGCAACAACAATTGCAGGTACATCTCTTCCTCCATTAGAGCAAGCACCTGCAGACAATGCAAGAATAGTAGACTCGACAGGAAAAGCAGTCGACAAGGTAAACGTAAACCAACAGATCCAAATTGTTTCAAATGTTACAAACCAGGAAAACAGAGACCAGCCATTTGCATATCTAGTACAGATACAAGACAACAATGGAATTACAGTTTCACTGTCTTGGATAACAGGTTCAATGGCGCCAAAACAAACCCTGAATCTAGGACAGTCATGGATGCCACACACTGCAGGAACATATGTTGCGCAAATCTTTGTGTGGCAGAGCATATCCAATCCAAATGCATTATCTCCTCCGCTATCATTACCGATTCAGGTTAGCTGACACGTTATCACTTGATACAAGACTGATTTTATAAAACACAATTAAATAATTCCCAATGGTATTTTATGGTATGATGTATGGCAAGGCATTTCCCATTGTTTATTCCAATAGAAAATACCTATACTTGTCATGTGCAATATTTGCCACGTTACTCGTATCGCTTTCCATAGTTTCAGAGTTTATTTTTCTCTCACCCACACTAGTATTTTATGTTCCAGTATACGCATTTGCGGACTTTGTCTTGATTATAGCAATCTCTGTATTATCAGGAATTGTTGCAAGTTTTAGCATATACCGAATACGAATAATGAAAAACAGTTTGAAGAGATCAGGAATTGGTTTTTTCGGGTCCATCATAGGTGCAGGAGCAGGAGCATGCAGTTGTGGATCAATCGGATTTTCCATAGTATCTGTCTTTGGCACCATAGGTGGAACAGCTACTTCATTTCTTACAAATTATGAAACACCGTTAAGGTTGGTATCAATTGCAATTTTATGTTACGTATATTACGTATCTGCAAAAGACATAACCGTCAAATGCAAAATCATCAAGTAGTTTCATCGTTAAAGATACAAGTTATCAATATCAAGGACTAGTACATGTAAAGTTTCCATATTGACCTTGAAGACCAGTTGCTCGTGCAATTTCGGCGTCAGAAGAATCATTTTGTATTGTAAGGTGACAAGTCGGGCTAGAGTGTTTACTTACACCAATCTTATTTGCAAGAGCAACCGCTGCAACGACCGAAGAATTTTCAGGATGAGCCTTGTCAAAGAAAGTATGGCCAACAATTTCAGGTATTACAATCAGTAACACAATAACAATTGCAAATATGTTGATTGTTTTCTTGCGACTAGAGTCCAATATGTCAAACTTTGTAGAAGGTCATTATAATTGTCAAGATCATTATCAATTTTTGCAACAAGAAATTATGTCATGGTATCATCATACACAGATTGAATCTTTATCAGTCAGAATCACATAATGGTACCATTGAACAGATCTGGTGCAACAACTAGAAACGATTCTGTGGAATCATTACACAAAAAAGCACTCAAGTCACAAAAGGATGGAAATCAAGAAGACGCGGTATTAAACCTAGACAGGGCTTTGGAGATTGAACCAAATAATGCAGAATTACTGTATGACAAGGCAATATCATTTCAGATGCTGTTAAGGTTTGATGATGCAATAGAATATTACGATAAATCATTGAGAATAGACTCCAACAACTTTGGTGCATTTGTCAACAAGGGATTGTGTCTTTCAAATCCTAACATGAACAGATATGAGGATGCACTGGAATGTTTTGAGCATGCACTAAGACTAGTACCAAATGATCCCGGCGCTCTATCACTCAAAGGATATTCACTTGACAGTGTAGGCAGATACCGAGAAGCAATAGATTGTTTTGATAAAATCCTTCAAACCCAACCAAAGGAGACAAACATCATAATAAACAAAGGTCTTGCTCTATCCCATCTTGGAAAATATGATGAAGCCATAGCGTACTTTGATACGGTGCTAGATTACGAGCCAGACAATTTTTTTGCCATGCAATTAAAGCAAGAGGCTGTAAATAGTATGAAACGAGACTTTTTACAATGATTCATCTTGTTTGAACACCAAATTTGTAATCAGCACAAAATGTAACACACAACAAACTGAATGATTAAATAGTAAAAAATTAGAGTCTGGGTGTTGAATAAGAAAGACGCTCAAGGAATTGTAAAAGAAATACGTGCCATTAGTCAGTATGTCAGATTTGCAGGCGTAATAGACAGTAAAGGAAAAGTTGTAGCATACGAGAGAAGGCCAGGACATGAGCCATTACTTAGCATAAAAAATACATCAGACCAGTTTTCACATCTTGCAATCAAGACCCGTATGGCATCCCAGTTCAACAAACAACTTGGCGACGTACAATTCATGTGGGAGGAAAGAGAAAAGGTGCAGACCATCTCTTTTGCACTGGGCAAAAATACCGTATGGGCATCAATAGATAAAAAAGTGATTCGCTCCGAAGTGCTCAGAATAATAGACAATTGCTTACCCATTGTAAGGAAATTTTCATAAAATCATGAACAAGACCATACCAATAATTGCAGTGACTCTGGCTCTTTTATTTTCCACAGGTTTGGCATATGCAACAAGTCACAATACTTCAATGTTTTCAGACGCAACAAGATATGCCGATTCGAACGCTTACAAAAATGCCAACTATAGTTTTTCCATCCAGCCTCCCCTGAACTGGATAATTTTGCACAACTTGCCTGCAAACATGTCAGGTAATGCCATAGTAGTATTTTCAAATAATGACAAAACCCAATATGCAACATTTGGGATTTATCACAGACATATCACACAAAATGTCATAGATCAAATAAACAGCCATTCAGATAACGACATCCTTGCCACAATCGACCAAGAGCTAACAAGCCCAAGTATAGATTCCAAGACAAAAATGTACGGCGGAGTGGTGGATAGATTCAATGACGGAGTTCGTGTTACCGCCAATTCTGTTACCCAATATACAATGGACAACTCAACATCATTTAGTGAGAACATATTTTATTATCTAAACAATGGAAATCAATACACGTTAGCTTTGACAAGCAACCCAGCAGGCATTGACAAAAATGCACAATTCTTCGAAGATTCAGCAAATACATTTCTAGTCACTCAGACTAACCCAGTTCCAGAATTCCCCATTGCCTTGATTATACTGGCATCAGGAATGTTCTCAATCATCTTAATTTTCAGGGCAAGGGGCTTTGCTGGAATGATAGATCGTACTTGAGGTAAAACACATCCCATGAGCGGCCATTGTATAATTGCATGATCGGCCAAACATATCAAGCAGCATAGGCAAAACATGCGATAAAGGTCTAAAAATCCTGAGTGAACAGTTATTATGTAGCATTTAGCAACGGAGATCATGTCAACAGAAGACAGACAAATGTTTCCTGCCACATGCGCAGACTGTAAAAAAGAAACACAGGTTCCCTTCAAACCAGCAGAAGGAAGACCAGTATATTGCAAAGAATGTTTACCAAAACATCGTCCAGCACGCAGATTTTAGGCTGAAAAACGCTTAAAAAAAATTTTTTTGAACTAAACCATATTGTGAGATCAGAACGATTAAGTTCATTTCACAAAAATATCAATACGTTGTCAAAAGCTCACGCTGCAGAAAATTTTGCAAAAGACAGACACCTTGGTGCAATCAGAAAGGATTCAAACATTTCGTACTATGAACACTTGACAGCAGTTGTAACAAGGCTCAAGAATCTCGGAGTAACAGATGAAGACATACTAGCTGCTGCATGGCTTCAGGATGTCATAGATTATACAAATACAAGATTTGACGAATTAGACCAGAGATTTGGTTCCAGAGTTGCAGTTCTGGTACTGTCAATGTCAAAGGACAAGAGTCTTCCTAGATCAATACAAGAAGAACAATATGTAAAACAACTAAAGGAATCAACCCTTGATGCAAAATTGATCAAGTTATGCGATATAGCTTCAAGCATCAAAAATTTGAAAAATTCACCACTTTCAAGGACAAGAAAAATAAAGGAAATGAAAAAGAAGCTATACTATCTGAATGTGATAAAACCAGACCTGGTTAAAAACAAGGATCAGATTCCAGGAATTGCAGGTTTTGTAAATGGAGTTAATGAGGTCATTACAGTATACGGGTTATGGCCTGTTGTGTTCCAGTGACTGTATTAGATCAGTTCAACAAACCTTTTAGGTCATGATCAGAAAATAAACTCAATGGTACTTGGTCCAGAAATAAAAAAAGAGTTAGAAAACGCAATCAAAAACTGGTGCCCCAATGTAACCATCCTCAAGAAAGGTGAGACACGACTGCAAAAGGTTTGGAAGTTCAAGAGTGGTTCTGATTTCATATATGGATATCTTGTAGGCCAGATGGAAGGATACATTGCAGGATTGATTGTAGGAAGACATGGAAAGATACCAGACGCAGATGAAAGCAAAGAGATCAGAAAGATGGTAGAAGTACGTGCAAAAGAGATAAGGCAGGTAATGTCATCGCACGAGAAAAAGGATAAAACAAATTGATATTTTATACCGTGTCAGACTTTTATTGAGCCAGTGCACCCCCTCAAGGCATGGTATTAGATAAAAAAGATAAAAAAATTCTAGATAGTATGATAGAGGAAGAGATATCCAAGATTCCAGGACTGGTCAAAAATCTTCGCCTTCCGCAATTCCAAGCAGCATTTCAGATAGGAAACGAATCAGAGTATGTCTACGGATATACACATGGTTCCATCATAGGCAAGTTTGAGACATATTATTTTGTTGTACATTCAGGTAAAAAACCAACAGGAATTGAAGTAGATGAAATAGGAAAGACAATATTTGAAAAATCAGGCGACATAAGAGACGCCATTTCAAAGATCAAATAACCATTTACAGAAAATTCAAATCAAAATATTAGATAAAAATAAGAAAAATATAGGAAACAGATTGTTATCTGAATACCTTATTTTATTGGGAACCTTCTACTAGTTCAGCAGAAGCAAATCTCTGGCCTACTTGGGTAATTCTTACCTTTGCATTCTGGCCAGCTTTGCCGTCTTTAACAAATATCACAAAGCCTTCTACTCTTGCAATACCGTCGCCTTTTCTACTGATTTCAGTAATGGAAACGTCGTATTCCTTTCCGGTTTCTACTGGTTTTGGGCTGTTATCAAAACTTCTACCGCCACCGCCGCCGAATCTTCGACCGCCGCCGCCGTAACCTCCGCCTGATCGTCCGCCGTAACCGCCGCTGCCTCTATCGTTGTAACTCATCGTCGCACCTCCTTCTGATCGTGGAATTGATGATACTCAATAAAAATGCTCGAAATTTGTTTTTGATGTCAAAAATTTGACTCTTTATCGATCATTCACTCATTTCATTATGCTTAATACGGATAGCGGAGCCAATTATGCATGGCAAAAGCCAAAGCAAAATCAAAAGCAAAACCAAAAGCAAAATCAAAGAAGAAATAAAATAATTTGACCTGTAAAAAAGGTCTTATCCTTTTTCTAAACTAACTAGTTTTATCCTATATTTTAAAAAATAATAATTTTGAATTTTTAATAGTAAGAACCTCTTTGATGATATCATGGTATCATCAAGCGAGATTGCTAAAAAATCAATATTGCTACACAAGAAACTAAAGGGTACCATACTACTAGGCAAAAAATCACGTAATCTCAGCATAAAAGAAATCCAGTTGATATACACACCAGGTGTTGCTGCAGTATCAAAAGAAGTCTTTGATCATCCAGAAAAAAAATTTGTCCTTACATCAAAAAGAAATAACGTAGCAATTGTAACAGATGGAACAAGAATTTTAGGTCTTGGAAATATTGGACCGTATGCAGCAATGCCAGTGATGGAAGGAAAGGCAATTTTATACAAACAGTATGCCGGAATCACTGCATTTCCAATCTGCCTTGGTACAACAAACAAAAAAGAAATAATTCAAACCATTGCTGCAATAGAACCAGTATTTGGCGCAATAAATCTAGAAGACATTGAATCACCAAAGGTTTTAGAAATTTCAAAAGAGTTACAAGAAAAAATACCAATTCCAGTGTTTCATGATGATAGGCACGGTACATCAGTTGTAGCACTGGCAGCACTTGTGAACTCACTTTCTCTTGTCAAAAAACAATTGAGCACAGTCAAGATAATCATAGCCGGCGCAGGTTCTGCAGGAGTTGGCATAACAGAATTACTAAGATTTGCAGGATGTAAGAATATTATCGTAGTTGATTCAACAGGTGCGATTTACAAGGGGAGAAGAAAAAATATGAATCAATACAAAAACGAAATTGCCTCACATACAAATCCAAAAAGAGAAGAAGGTACTCTTGAGGATGTGATGAAAAATGCAGATGTCTTTATCGGTGTTTCAGGGATTAGTAATTTAGTTACAGAAAATACGATAAAAACCATGAAAAAAGACGCAATAGTGTTTGCTCTGACCAACCCAGAACCTGAGATTTACCCGCCCATGGCAAAAAAAGCTGGCGCAAGAATTGTTGCCACAGGCAGTTACCAGTTCAATAACAGAGTAAACAATGCATTAGTCTTTCCATATCTAATGAGAGCAATTTTGGATCATGGAATATCAAAGATAGATACAAAGATACTATATGCTGCAGCAATTGCAGTTGCAAACACCATACCAAGAAAACAACTTCATTATGACAACATAATACCAAATGTCGGAAACAAAAAACTTCAGCAGAACATATCTAGAGCATTAAAAAGATTTTATAAAAAATAATGTATATGCAAATGGTATTGTGAACGATCATCTTTTTATCAGAATCAGGTCTTGGATAATACCATAGTCATATCAAGGACTAAAGTTAGACCAATTATGTTATCAACAAAGATAGCTCACATGATAAATGATTTCAAAAAAACCTGAATGTATTTTTTGGAATATACTAGTTAGACTTTAACGCTTGCATAACCTTCTGCATGTCATTTATTGGAACAATTTTTACAGTACTTGTTGTTGATATTCCCACATGGATACACATTTGCTCTATATCATGTGCACTTTTTGCATCCAAGATGATTATCCACTCATGTTCAAGAACTGACATGTAAAAACCCAATATTTTGGTTATGTGGAATTTCTTTTGGGTTGCCTTCATTTTTCCCTGTATTTCTAGGAAGATTTTTCTGCTACTCTTGTTATTCATAGGGCATAGATCAGGACTATGTATTGCAAAGACTCCAAATAACATAAGTACCCTCCAAAGTAATTTCTAATAAATCTTAACAATTGTAAAAATAAGAGACAATTTCAGGCTAACATACATCTTAGATCTAATCATACAACAAATAAATTAAAAAAATAAGAATTTCAATTGTTTAAATTATAGAGTGAGCAAGCAGACACATGATAAAGCACATCATGGTTCCTTATGACAAATCAGAGTCGGCAATACGTGCATTTGAATATGCAATTGATCTGGCAGGAAAATATAATGCAAATATCAGTATCGTTACATGTATTTCAATACAAATACCAACAGATCCCTATTTTGGAACAGCATACATTGAGACAACTAGACTTTTAAAAGAAGACGCCCTGAAATCAGCACAAAGTCTAGAGCCTAAATTAAAGGAATTAAAAATACAGTACAAAATTGATGTATTAGAAGTAGTATCAATTACAGATACGTTGACCTCATATGCAGAATCTCACAATGTAGACCTAATAGTAATGGGGTCACGTGGGTTGGGAGGTTTTAAGAGATTATTGCTTGGAAGTGTTGCAAGCGGTGTGTCACAGCATTCAAAATGTCCTGTCTTGATTGTGAAATAGAATTCTGCAAAGATACATCATTGCAAAAAACAAAGTCATTTTCTATATCTAGATGCAAATGTATTGTCAGAGTCACCCAAATCTTTTACAAACTGCTGGCGCAATATGGTACCATATACAACAAGATCTCTTGCCAGCATGTCCAATCTTGATTCTAGTTTTGGATTCATTTTTCCGTCTGTAAAATCTTCACTGTCAGTTAGTGATACACCATAAGGCATGCTCCACCCATAACATTGTCTGACTGCGGTTCTCATTTGATCCATTGCTGTCAAGCCTTTTTCATGAGATGCGCAGATGTACCCAAAAGTCTTTCCTGCAAATTCTGCCCAAAAATAATCAAGAAAGTTTTTCATCGCACCAGACATGGAACCATGATAATCAGGGGTAGAAAGAATCAAGGCATCTGCCCATGATACATCTTCTTGTATCTTTTTTATCTCAAGATTTGAATTGTTTTCCCCCGGATCATACAATGGCAACTTATTTTGTCTGAGATCAAATAGCCTAGTCTCTGCGCCATATTTACTTGCAAGATTCAAGGCTACGGATAGCGCCGTTGTGCTAGATGCCTTGTCTCGGAGGCTTGAACCTACTCCTAGAACCCTAAATGTCATACATGTCTCACCATTTTATTTGATAAATAATCTCATTTTAGTGTAACATATAACACTAGATATGGAATGGTGTGACCGAGTTTTATAATCCCAAGTCAAGTAATAGTGGAATCTCCCAACATATACCGAGTGAAAGGATAAGTGAAATTTGTCATAGAATTCAACCCATGCAGAGAGTGCAAGGATATCATCAGAGAAGCAAACGAAAGTTTGTCTATCGATGAAGGATCCAAGAAATTTTTACGACACATAACATACAACCATACCGAAGTAGCACAAGCAATAATCGAAGAGCTCCCAAAACAAGCAGACAAGGAAAACTTTCCGTGGTTTAGATAGAATATTTTCTATCCAGAGACGACCCTACCAAACACATCATTATAGATACGATGTGTTTTGTGAGTGGTCTATGCTGTGATCCAGTGCAGAAGACATTGGAGTTTCCAGTCTACTCAAAGTTTTTTTCTTGATGAATCCAACTGTCATGATATCAGCGCGAAATATCAAAGAAAGCAACCAGTCAATTCCGACCTTTATTTTCTTTTCACGTGTTGGCAAGTGAGACCAGTAAAATGATCTCCACAAGACCCATGCCGAAAATCCATGCACTTTTTTTCCGTTAAGAAGCGCAACTCCAATTCTTTTTCCTATCGTAGCCATTACACCTTTGTTGTGATACAGAAATGGTTTCATCAGATTTACATTACCTCCAATAGCTGCAACTAAGTTTTCGGAGACTAATTTGGCTTGCCTTATTGCAATCTGCGCAGTTGTAGGGTATACGGTATTGGTTTTACTGTCAACCAGATTGGCACAATCTCCTAACGCAAAGACATTAGGGTGATCTGGTAGTCTCATGTATTGGTCAACTGTCACACGACCAGACTGGCCATGTTCACACTTGAGTGTAGATATGAGAGGATCCACTACAACCCCACCCGCCCAAATGAGAGTGGCACAAGGAATTATTGTATTGTCACTTAGTAGTACGTGATCTTCTCCAGCATCCACTGCCTTGGTATTTGTTATTACTTCGATTCCTGATTTTTGAACGTAACCAAGTGCAAACTTGCCGAGTTCGTCTCCGACTTCAGGTAAGATTCCTTCTCGTGCTGACACAACAATAGTATGAATTTTTTTCGAGTCAATGTTTTTGTAATATCTTTTTGTAGCATCTTTCAAAAAGTGATGTATTTCTGTGGCTATTTCTATTCCAGCAAATCCACCACCTACCACTATGAATCGTAAAAGTTGCTCCTGAAGAATTTGATCTCGTTCCTGATCTGCACACTCTAATACGCCGATGATATGATTTCGTATTGCTATTGCATCCTCTAGTGTTTTTATGGTAAACGCAAATTCTTCGATGTTAGCATTGCCAAAGAAATTATCTTTACTGCCAAGAGCAAGAACAAGATAATCATATTCTAATACCGTTTCTTTTTGATCAAATATTCTAGTTACAGAGACATGCTTGTTTTCCATATCAATAGATAGAATTCTGGCATGACAGAAATTTGCGGTTTTACAAAAAGATCTAATCGGTGTAGTGATATCACTTGGGTGAAGCATTCCAGATGAAACTTCAGGTAACATAGGAGTAAAAAGAAAAAAATTATCTTGGCTTACTAGAGTAATTTCAACATCATTTCTTTTGAATCGTTTTTGTAATTCACGTAATACATTACTACCGGCAAATCCCCCTCCGAGTAACAATATTTTGGTTTTTGCAGGATTTTGTGTACCAAACTTTCGTATCATTTCAGGTCACTTGCATCTTTTTCAATAAGAAGATAAAAGCAATGCGTATCAGCTAACAAGAGGGACTTGTGGTATCAATATACCACATACCACAACGTTAGAATGCATAGAATTTATTCTTCCATAGCAAGAGTCAGTCATGAATAAAGATAGAGGCATTTGTAAAGGACTTTGCAAAGAACATAAGGTTAGAAAGCCAAGAGACGGCACTAGCAGATATCTATCAGGTCAAGTACGATGCCAGATTTGCGGGGTCTTCATGTCAAGAGAGGCATGCCATGACAAGCAAGACAGGCCTGCAACTGATGATACAGTTGATCTATACTGTAATTGTTGTAATTGCATGGTACGATCAAGACCAAGAAACAAGCCTGGGACCAAATCTAGTAAAAAGACACCCCAGGAAGAATATGACGAATTGAAAGAATTAAGAAAAAAGTATTGAGACATTCAGATTATACAAAAAACGCGTTTTTGCCAAAATTCTTTTCATTTATTGATCGAAAATAATTCCTCCGTACAACTTATCAACGATAAGGACCAAAGACTTGCATTGTTTTGCTGGGACAAAAACATGGGAAATTTGCAAAAAAGTAATTGTATCACAATAACATCAATCGTATCAATTATCGCCATAGCAGGTATTGGTTTTTTTGTAAACCAGTCATTTGCTCAAACTGCAACAGTACCTGATGTACCAACAGGATTTACTGCGCTAGCTATTTCCCCTAACAGTGTAAGTCTCAATTGGGGTCCACCACAAAATAATGGAGGCTCGCCAATTACAGGATACAGAATAGATTATAGAATTTCCCCATCGTCGACCGATTCCACACTTGTGACATTAGGAAATCTTACAACGTATACCCATTCTGGTTTGACTACAAGCAAGACGTACATCTACAGAGTTTATGCAATAAATGCAATTGGTACCGGAAGCCCAACACCTGAACAACTTGCAACTCCCACAACCAGTTCTGCACCACCGAAACACATTGCACCAAACCCTCCACAGAATCTTGTATCATCAATATATTCTTCAACGCAGATAAATCTCTCATGGAGTGCACCAACATCTAACGGTGGACCACCAGTGACAGGATACAGGATAAATTACACGCTAGACTCGGGGGCTCCTATCAACATAGTTGCAAACTCTGCCAGTACGCTTACCACTTACTCACACACAGGACTGCAGGCAGGTCACACCTACACTTACAAAGTTTATGCGATAAATTCTGTTGGCATAGGCAATGAATCAAACACGGCAACTGCAGTACCTACACAGATCATAACAGTTCCAGGATCACCCACTCTTACTGCAACACCCTTGTCTGCCACAAGTGTCAGTTTATCATGGATACCTCCAGCAAGTGATGGGGGCTCGCCAATTACAGGATATAAAATAGAATATGCAAATGGAACGGCTGCATATACAGTACTTGTTTCAAATACAGGCAGTACACAAACTTCGTACATCCATAGTGGCTTGTCTACAGGAAAAAGTTACACATATCGTGTTACTGCGATCAATGCAATCGGGCCTGGGAATCCATCAAATGTTTCAACTGCAGTACCTGAAGATACAAAGACTGCAACCATAGTCTCTGCTGTAGCAATATCACCAACTAGTGTAAAGATATCATGGGTCCAGCCATCTCAGACATATGGGCAGATGATAACCGGGTATACCATTGACCAAGTGATAAATGGCAATTTCATTTCAATCGATGACACTTCAAGTGGAGTCACAAGCTATACAGTTCCAAATCTTACAACAAACAAGACATACAGTTTTTCAGTAACTACAATATTATCAGGTGGGTCACAGACTAATCCTTCACCAATTGTTTCGGTAATGCCTACACGTACATCATCGGCACCAGACTCTGGACAAACACAGTCACAGCCTCCAGCACCACAACAGAATCAGGCATTACCAGATCCACCAACAGGTGCAAACGCCACGCTAATCTCAGCAAGCACTGTAAAGATTTCATGGATAGCACCATCAAACAATGGCAAACTTCCAATTACTGGATTTAAAATAGAATCAAAGGTAGGAGTACAAGGCGCATGGAATACTATCGCTGCAAATACTGGAGTTCAAATGTCGTTCATCAAATCAGGACTTGAATCTGGTACAACTTACTATTACCGAGTATCAACAATAAACAACGTGGGGACCAGCCAACCATCTAGCGAAGTTTTTGTAACCACACAACAGACTACAAATCCAATACCCATACCCCCACCACCTCCAGTTCTACAACACTCCCAAGGCATGATTCCTGTCTTCAATACCACTTCAACAATAGCCTATGACATCACAGGAGGTCAGATATTAGGCATCGGTGTCAACCCAGAAACCTTTTCTTTGAATATCAATTTAAAAAGTGACAACCCTGGAACAATATCGCTTACAATTCCAAGAGACATGGTGGATGCAAAGAAACGAGACGGTACAGATGATACATTCATTGTTACAAGCGATGGAATGATTTCAGAGTTTAATGAAACTAAAACGGGATCATATAGAATGTTGTCCATATCATTTCCTGCACATACTGATAAAATATCAATTTATGGAACAACCGCAGTACCTGAATTTCCAATTGCGTTAATTGCATTTCTTGTTGCATTCATTCCAGTAATCATGATCTCAAAAAGGATTACAAGACAATCTCAAGTATAACCATAGTTTCTGTTTAAAGCAATCATAGAATTATTTTTTCATATTTTGGCAAGTATTATGGCAATTTCGTGAAAAAACTCTACCAAGAATTTATCAATAGTACCGGACGAGTCTAATCATGCCACGAAAAGAATACAAGACAATAACAGTCAAAGTCGATGCCTTTCAACAGTTTGCTAGAGCGATAAAAAAAGCAAAGCAGGACGACTCGTCAGTTGACAATAGTACATTTCTGGTGTCACTTTTAAACAAGAATCATAAAGGCAAGAAGAATCGCTCATAGAATACAAGTATTACATTCTCCAAGTCGATAAATTAGAAATGTTCTAGCCTTTTGCCGTGATGCCTACAGATTCATTTAGGCTCAGAGTAAAGTTTTTCGGAGCTGTGGAATTTGTTATTGCAGTTGAATTTATGTTAGAAGAGATGGTAGAGTTTACACCACCAGACATTGTAACAGGTGAGCATTCTCCCTTGAAATAATTCCATTCATCACACTCGTAACCATTAGAAAATACACAGATTCCAGTTTGACCCGATGATGTTGTTCGTATATCCAACTTTCCACCATGGTTGACACAGTAGACTGATGCTGGATTTGCCATAGTTGTAGAATTTGTAGATGTAGTCGTAGTGGATGATACAGGAGTTTTATCCCAGGTTTTAGAAAGATTAATTGTTACATCAAATCCGGCCAAGATACCTGTGAGCAGTGATACTGTTTCTTGTTTTGCATTAAGGTCAATTGAGTATCTAGCAGTATCACCTACTTTGAAGACATTATTGTCTGTAGTATCAATTACAGTTGATAAAAGGCATATCGGTGTGGACGAACCACATGTATTACTTGTTGATATGGAGACATGAACCAATCCCCTTCCCACAGGAGACTGGATAAGTATTGTACCCTTGTCTCCATGAATTATGGTCCACATTATCACTCCATGAAAGTTACTACTTTCTGCAACGGCACCCTTGGCAGAAAAGTTTACAGAACTTGTAGTTTGTGCATATCCAAGATGCATTAACGGTATAGTCACACTAAGGACCAAAAAAATAACAACACTACTAGTCAGTTTTGATGCCAATGCCATACGTAAAAGACCATAGTCTAAAAACATATGGCAATCAATTTTTAAATCACGCAGGTTTCATCAGGATTTTCCCAAACAAGTTTCCCTTTAACATTTTAGTGTGGGCCTCTACCGCATTTTCAAAAGTATAGACTGAATCAATGATTGATTTTATCTTCCCCTTAGACATCCAGAAGATTCCAGATTCTAGCTCAGAGCGGGTTCCTTGAGTTGAACCCAAGATGTTTGTCCCCTTGAAAAATATATGTCGTAGATCAGAATTTACTTCATAACCAGTTGTTGCACCAGTTGTAACAAGAGTTGCACCATACTTTAGCAAGGCAAGTTCTTTGTTCCAATGTGACCCACCTATATGCTCAAAGATTACGTCAATTCCAGGACTTGATTGCTTTTGTTTTGCCAGATTCTTTGAGATTTCAAAGACTTGTTTGTTCCAGTCCTCTTTTCTGTGATCTACAGCAAAATCTGCGCCAAGTTTTATGCATTCTTCCAATTTATTTTCGCTTGCAGTGGCAATTACATCACAACCATAAAGCTTGGCAATCTGGATTCCAAATGTTCCCATACCAGAACCTCCACCCATGACAAGTACTGTTTGACCGGGTCGTATTTTTGCCCGTCCCACAAGCATATGCCAAGATGTGGTCATTGTCATAGACGCAGCTGCTGCATCTTCATATGATACGTTCTCTGGAATTTTGACTACGTTTACCTCAGGAAGATGAGTGTATTCACAATAGCCTCCCCATAGTGGACCTGTCTGAAAACCCCAAACTTTTCTATATCGACAGTCATATTCACGTCCTTCAGTACATGCAATACAGACTCTACATGATAGATTACCGTGTGAAACAACACGATCTCCAACTTTGATGCCAGTTACATCCTCGCCTACTGCAACAACTTTTCCTGCAGCATCGGTTCCCGATATATGTGGCATTGGGATTTGAATTGGTTTTCCGCGCATTCCCCAGATATCATCATGGTTTAATCCTGCAACTATAACCTTGAAGACCACTTCATTTGATTTTGGTTTGGGTTCTGGTACGTCCTTTATTTTGAGAATTTTGTTGTAATCATCATCAGGTGCGTATTCTTCATAGACTAGAGCTTTCATAATTCATGTGAAAACACTTGGCAATATTAAGAAAATGCCAGAGTCTTACCTATATTCATCGCCACAGTCACCTATTACAGAAAAAAGATCATTTGCTTTCGATATGACTGTTTTTATTTTTTCATCGTCTTCTTTGTCAAGTTGTAACGAAAACACTTTGAGATTATCAGATTTATTGTCAGAAATGCCAAGCCTAGTACCTATTATCACACCCGCAACGACAGGCTTGTCAAGTATATACCGTGTAGCAACATTTGCAATGCTAGAATCGTGTTTTGTTGCAATTTCATTTAAGATATACAAAAGTTCTTGAAACAGCTTCCACCCTCCCCATGCATCAATCATGTTTTTATATTTTTGTAGACTGTACGTATCCATGTCTGACCTTGAGGGTTCAGGTTTGCCAAGATATTTTTTGGACAAAAATCCCCCACAGAGTGTTCCATATGCAAAGATACTCATCTCATGTTTTTTACAAAATGGAGCCATTTTGACTTGGGGGCGTTGGTCTAGTATAGAATATTGTACTTGATTAGATACAAGCTTGAATCCTTGTTCCAACATTATCTCAATTGTACTAGTATCAAAATTTGTCAGCCCGATGTGACGTATCTTTCCTTCATCACGAAGCTTTGATAGATGATGTAATGCATCAAGATATCTTGTATCGTTGTAATCCCACCAGTGAAACTGGAGTAAATCTATAGATTCAACACCCATTCGATTAATTGATTTTTTTATGTGATGTTCAACTATCTGCCTTGTCATCGGTCCTGGGTTTGGAACAAACTTTGTAAATCCTTGAACTTTTTTTGTTTCATCCATACCTCGTTGTTTTTCCAGTCTTTGTCTGAATTTTCCAAAATATTCTTCTGCAGGGCCATAGATATCTGCCATGTCCCAAGTTGTCAGGCCTGCGTCATGATATGAAAACATTTCAGATATCGCAGACTCTGGATCAATATCACCATGACCTCCTGCCACTTGCCACATGCCATTTAGTATTCTAGATATTTTTAGATCACGTGTCAATTGCCAAGTCTTTTGATTTGATTCCATAGAATGTTCTAAAGTAGTTTATTTGATAATCTTTTAGGCAGAAACTAGACAGCAAGTTCAGATAGAGATATCAATCAATTGCAAAAGACAAGAAAATGGTACCAAATTACATGAATTTAGTTCATTTTATGAGAAAAAAATCAAGATATACAATTCCTATTGTGTTGTTTCTTGCATCCATGTTGATGTATTCCTACAACTTGGAAGGACAGCCACGACATGGAGATGAGATAAACTACCTAGGATGGGCCGGAAACTACATTCACCTGATAGAAAATGGTGACATTGGAAATTCATGTCTTGCATCAATTGACAATTGTGGTTCGTTATACCACATACCAGCACATGGTGCTACATACAGCCCATTGCGCATGGTTCTGATCGGACTTCCCATGAGTCTTGAGCACCAGGATACGGGAGACTATTACGACTGGTCTTGTTATTGGTTCACTTGTTATAATTTTCACAATGCCCCAACTATTTCACAGATGACTGCAGGTCGCGCACTGTCCCCAGTGTTTGGAGCACTTGGCGTAGTTGTTGCATTTTTGATTGGAAAGATTCTCTTTAACAGAACCACTGGCATAATTTTCTCACTTTTTTTCATGTTTTACAATCTCTGGGTGTGGTACAGTAGAACAATAATGACAGAGGTTCACTATGTTTTCTTTAGCATGCTATCCCTATTGCTGTTATTGTATTCTTTTAAAACAGGTCGTCTTCGAATAAAATATTTAATTTGTAGCGGAATAGCACTTGGATGTGCATTTACTTCAAAATTATTATCTGTTGAATTTTCAGTTTTACTTGCAGCAATAATTTTATTCAATGGTCTATCCCAGAGACAACCCGGATCAACAATTAATAAAAAGCAGATCTTAAAAATCGGTCTAACAATTTTTGTGTTTTTCTGTATTGCACTGTTTGCATTTTTGCTAACAGAGCCAGGATTTTATAAAAATCCCATTTTACAAATTCATGTTATGAAGTCAGACATGGATAACTATAATCGAGATGTTTGGTTCATTGCATATCCTACAATACAAGGACTGCAGCCAACTAGAATGCTCTCACTGTTCCATTATGCGCTATTTCCAAGTCCAATAGAACACACGATACCCGGTGCATTTCCCAATTCCACCTTCAAGGTAAACTGGAATAGCCCTCTGACTTATTCCAGCATTCCGTTAACCACATTCTTCTTTGTGGGAATGGGACACGTTATCCAGAAAGTAAGAAAATTCAAAGATTGTATCCCAGAATCACTTGTGCTAATTTGGTTTGTCAGCACATTTATCACTACACTCATGATTGCAAGAGACCTTTCACTTGAGAGATACATGCTACCATTTTTGATCTCAGTTATCATCATTGCATCATATGGGTTTTACCAGTTTACAAGACGTGTTTCAAGTAAAAAGATACAATATGCTTTTGCGGCATGTACCATATTTGCCCATGCTATTACGTCATTAGCATACTGGCAAAAGATCTATTTTGCACCGGGAACATTTTGGACAAATCCATTGCCATATGGAACATTCCAGGAATCGCTGACAAACCCATTGACGCTATTTGTCAGCATGGCATTTCTAGTATTTTTTATTGCCTTGATAATAATTCAATTCAAAAAAGCCAAAGTTACAGCATAGATACCATTATGATAAAATCATTCACAATCTTCTAGCCTGTTCTTGTCATAGAATAATTTGTTATTCTCAATTTTCACAATAGAGCCAGTTATGAAGCACATTTCACTTCGTTTCCCATGTATATCTATCACAATGATAGATGATGCATCTTCACATGGAACAGAAACCAAGAGAATTGCATCTTTTTGATCATTTTGTGCTTCAACCCAACATGCGTTTGGCAGTATAGTCTTGCATTCGATAGAATTTGGCAGTGATATGTTTACAGACATGCAAAAATTGATTTGTTGTGGTATATTATAGATTATTCGAGTAATTTTCCACTACTCAAAACTAGATAAGATGAAATGTCTTGTCAGGCCATCCACACCAAAATTGAAATATTTAGACTGGTAATTATTACCAGTTGAAAAGATCAATTCTTTCAGTAATGATGGGTGGAGGTTTTGCTGCAGTTGCAATATTTCTCCTAGTCATCTTTTTGCCAATAATTCCCATCTCTGAAAAATATAGCATTTCGGTTGACCCCATAATAGTAAAAGATGAGATGGGTACGGAGACACATGTTGCAATAAGAAATACAGGTACAGATGCTTTGACTCATGTTGTGGTATATTACGGAGGCTCTGCAAAATCGGATATCATACCCACACTGAACCCAGGAGAAAAGATTTCGCTTTCACCTCCAGAAGGTAGTGAGCTCAACGAAGTACGGATAACAACAGATCAAGGAATTAACATAACAAAAGAATACAGAACTCCTGCAAGCGCAAGTTTTGTTGGGAATTCAGGTTATGGTGGATAGTTTTTTCCAATAGAAGTATCATTAGCACACTTCAGCAACACACCAGACGGTTTTAAGAGATATGATGTTTTTTTACAAGATTGATCAGTTTGGTGGCAATTTTTTCAGCATCAGAACTTGGAAGCACCACACACAAAATTATGCCATACCTACCAAGAGGAGCAGTGATGCGTTTTGCCTTCTCATATTTTGCCATTGCATAAAGCGGTTCACCCAGTGTCCGGTGAGACCTTCTAGTCACCCATCGCAGCGATGCATCAGCTAGCGATTTTTCTATTTCTTCCCTTGTCTGTAGGCTTTTGATTCCCTCTCGCTCTTTAAACTGAAACTCTGCCCTGTATGATACTGCTACTAACGTAATATCATTGTCAGACTGCATTATTTCATCACAGATTTTTTCAAGATTCATGGTTTTGTCCTAGAGAGTGTATCTCCCATATCATAACACTTGTCAGCAGAATCAAATAATGCAATTGATCTATTTACCAGTTTAGGAGCATTTGTACGATCATCATTTGCCTTGTCAACTAGTGATTGTCCAAAATTTCGTAATGCATTTGCCTTGTTATACCAGGCATTGGCATACTGGGGGTCTAACTCAATTGCTCTGTCATAGCAGCTAATAGATTCTTCAAATCTTTTTAATTTCGAGAGTACGATTCCCTTGTTATTCCAGGCACTCACATGGTTTGGGTCTATCTCAAGTGCCTTGTCATAAGCAACAAGTGCATCCTCATAGTTTCCGTTTTTTGCATTTTCATTACCTGTACTATACCATGAATTATGATCAGCAGTACTCACAGAAAATTACATCAGCAAGGCCTATTTTAATAACAAGATCATATCCACGCTACCAAAACATATTGAGAAATTACTTGTGAATAAAAAATTAAAGATTCAACATGTTTTACGATGTTACCAATCTCTAGTTGGATCACCTGAAAACATGTTTTCCAAGTGTTCGATTATTTGGGCGGATCCCCCATCAATGCCCCATGTCACCATTATGAGATACTTGTCTCCAAGCGGCATCGACAGTCGTCTTAGTTTATCATATACTGCCAAGACATACCTTCCTTTGCCAACTTTTGGTTCAAAGGTTCTGCGTATCTTCCAGGCATTTGCGGCATAGTGTAGTGTTTCTTTTGTATCAGAGTCACTAAGAAATGGCTCTTCGCCCTCACGTATTCTGGTGCTTATTTCATTTCCAGCATTATCAAAGATTGTTGCAGATCTAATCTGTTTGTCAGTATGCATGATGTTTTCAAGCACCCTATCAAGATATTGTACAGATTGAGACATGGGTAAGATATACACTTGATCGCATATAAGAATAACAGTTGATTTGAATGCCAAATTTTTAATGAACAAAGATATAGTTATTTTGTACAGTACTTTAGCCAAACTGCATTAGATATTTTTCCATAATAATTGATACATTCTTCACAAAAGGAATCCCATTCGCTTATCTGGAGTACATTAAAGAATTCTTTTGTCCAATCATATGTGGGAGATTTCCGGTATTGAAATTGTTGAATTGTGTAAATCTCTTTTTCTTTAAATTTATCCAGACACCTTTTGCATTGAGCATTTTTTGTATTCTTTTTTAATTCCACATTTTTCAAGGATGTTTTTTCAGCGTATAAAGCTCACCCTGTATACCAGTATCAAAGATACTACTCCTGCAAACAGCCCAAATCCTGCATAAGGAAATTCAGGTATTGCACTTGGGTTCAAATCTGATCTTTGATTATCCGATGAGGCAGAAATGTGTCCACCTGCATATGTAAATGAGACAGTGATTGCATCATCACCTCCTGCAGCTAGAAATCCGTCAGTAGGACCACATACAGGAGAACATACAGACGTAGTAGAAGACAAGATAACATAACCTGCAAAGTCTCCAGTATCAGGCCCTGTTTCTACAAGCCGATAAGGAATGCTGGACTCTCTTGTAGATACAATAATGCTGCTTCCATCTTCTCCAATGGTATCAATGGAATAAGAATTGGAATTAAAATCAGGTGCATGAATCACAATGTTTACTTGAGAACTAGAAGGATCTTTTGATATTACAATTGGAGAATTATATCCAAATGCAATTGGTACAACACAACATGACATTAGTACCAGTATGATTGTTGTAACATATCCAGCCAAAACCAATGATAGATTCAAAGAAAACTTTTAGATAATGTTTGCCAATCATTGTATGAAATTTATGACTAGAGTGACCAAGTCATACAAGATAGTTAAAAAAGATATGAATTACAGGGTCACGGAAAATCACAAATATTGAATGTATTAGGGCAAACAGGTTCACATGATATGGGAATGGATTTGGGTTTTTCTCACAAGAGATCTTCCCGTTTGCCTACAATACAATACTCGTTCCAAGATTAAAAAAGAAACGTAGGATTCCTCACTAAAACATAAATTTGCAAGAATACATTTCTGCCACACAATGAATGTATCACAAATGCATACGGTACAGGTAACCATGTTACTGAACAATGTGTCACAATTCATTATAGATTGGCAGACATCTGTAGAGCATGATGAACATGAATGAAGAGCTATTTGAAGAAGTGTGGGTCTCCAACAATTATGAAACAGTTTTTTGTACGTATGATGAAAAGGAGCAGTATCTGAGGTTTTTGAGCTCAAAAAGAGAGATACCAAGGGGAATGAACATTGTTTTGGTAAACAGAAAATTGAATCAAAAATATACCAAAAATGATATCATGAACGCCACTCCTGAGCAACTTAGAAAAATGGTCAAATGATACCCAAGTCAACATTTTTGAATATTGTAAGTATATCCCTAGACAAAAAACATCTTTTAACATATTGAAATACATTAATACTTGATCTGAAGAGATGAAATAATCAGCATGACTAAAAAAGACAAAGACCAATCGAAGGAACCAAAAGTAAGATCATCCTCAAACAGAAACAAGTTCATTGCGTTAGGAGTCATTGCTGCAATAATCGCAGGAGTAGCTTATGTTACATACAGATCAGATAGTACTGTTGATGCAAACTATGCCACAATTGACGGCATACCTTGTGAAACTCAGGAATATGTGACATACCACATTCACGCACATGTTGATATCTTTGTCAATACTCAACACATTCCAATTCCTGCTCTAGTAGGAATCAAGTCAAATGAGTGTCTTTACTGGCTGCACACTCATACACCGGATGGCATAGTGCACATGGAATCACCTAAAGAGAGAGACTTTGCCTTGGGAGAATTTTTCAATATTTGGAGAGCAACTAACAGTGGATACCCCATAACTAGCAGCGTACCAGAGATTTTTGTAAATGGAAATTTGGTTAGCACAAGTTTGAATGATACCTTGATGAAGGCACATGATGAGATTGTGATAGCATATGGAGACGTGCCTCCTAACATGCCAACATTTTATCAATTCCCAGAAGGGGACTAGGTCTCTTAGTTAAACGCCGTCTTCTTTTTGTCAGAGTTATCCAGTACTGGTACCAATTGCCCAACCTCTGTGTATCAATACAGATGCACTAGAATGCGATACACATGCAGGAGAGTTGTCTGCTGCTTTGATAATCAATTCAAGACCAGTATTACATTCTACTTGCTGGGCACTGGTTCCAGACTTGAATTGTTTCAAAGGGGACAAAATTCCATACTTTGATAGCTCAAATGTAGCAACGTAATCTGAAAGAGAAATTGTTGTGCCACTTTTAGGATATGGTTCTATTTTGGTAATCTGTAAGAAATATCCGTCAAGAATCTGAACTGTTGCATTCTTGTCTCCTAGTCCGCTTGTCAAACTAAAGTCTCCAACATTTTGACCACTTTTTACCACATTGACAATTATCGTAGATTTTCCTTGCCAGATACATGTCACATCAGATGGACATCTAGAATCATCAGTTACATTGAGAAATTTTATATCAATATTGTTTGGTACTGAGATGGTTTGGTTTTGTCTGAGTTGAAATTGACTCAGGATAACATTAGGACCATGTGTTTCGGCATTTACCAATACATGTGGCATGGTTACTAGAGTAATGATACAAAAGATTGTAAAAATTACATGTGATGTATTCACGCTAGATCTTCAACTGTTAAGGGTTTTAGATTTTACTATGCATTGTCATGAAATATCACACTGAAACGTAATTCATATCGAGTTGTCAATCAGTTATGTTATACTTTAACTAGTGCAACCAAGATCTGCCATTATTCTAGTAATAGTAGTTGATGGCACAGTTGAATTTGCAAGAACTGTTTTTACTGCAACACAGATTGCAGATGGTTCAATTTGAGGTGTTGGGATTGGTGCGGGAGTAGGAGGTACTGGTGGAGATTGTATTTGTGAAGTATTGTTAGCAGGAGCCATTGTAGTTGTATTAGATGATACTGGCGTAACTTTGGTAGTGTTTGTTGAAGGATGTACAATCTGGGCTTGGTTTAGATTTTCTTGTAGCTTTGTCCATTCACCCGGTGCACAGAGATGATCTCCACAGACTTTGTCGTTACCAAATCGTGCAGTGAGATGTTGATCATTAGCATAAGAATAATCTCGTTTAACTAGACCATTTGTTGCAGGAGCTGTTTGTGCCAATGCAGGGGCTATAGAACCAAGTACAAGTGCAATTACAACTGCTGTTAAAGATATTGTAAATAGTACAGTTTTGACATCAGATTGCATTAAGATCTTAATAGTATCTTTTCTATTTAAAAATACCTAAAAATTCTAATCTATATTTGACGATATGGGTATTTTTAGGAATGCATACCCAAATATTTTAGTAGACTTTGAGTCAGTCGCCTAAGTCCAATATGTGCAATAAATGAATTAATGCGGATGCACGAGTAAGTGGTTAAACGATATACCGGAATAATTGCATTCTTCCATGTCAACATACCATATTTTATGAAAATTGGTTTGTACTCTAGTAAGTAATTATGAATTGTTTTTGCATATCTTATTTTTTTAGCATAATCAACAACATCATCTAAGATGTACAAATCATGCCAAGTTCTGATTTTTTTAGGAATGTTACCCACACTTGTTTTATTGACATGAGTAGAATTGTAATTTCGACCAAGATTCTTGTTATTGATACGTAACGTTTGGTAGGCTTCGGTTACCAATTTGAATTTCATACCATCTTTGGATGATATGTTTTTGTCAGGGTGATATTCTAGTGCCAATCTACGATATGCACCTCTTATTTCAGACATGGGGGCACCTGGATTCAAGCCAAGCAGATTATAGCATTGATCACTGTTCAATAATAAAATAATATCCTGTTCGTTTTAATAAAGTTTGATCGCATATTCTTATCACAATTGTAAAAGAAGAGTGATTTAGACTAGAAAATTTGTGTCTAGACTTTTGTCTTGAATTGGAAAAAGACTTCTTTTCTTGCTCCCTCTTGATCCCAGGCTGCAACTTTGTATCTTCCTGCAATTCTCCACTGCTTTGTATCAAACCTTAGAACATTAGAGTATGAACCCTTTTGTGAATTCAAATATTGATCTTCGCTGAAGACTTCTTTTTCAGAAGGGTCAAGTATAACCAAATGCATTGCCTGTTTTGGAGCAAGGGTTTCGTAATCTAGTTTTATCTTTACATATTCCCCTTCTGTGTAAATTGCCTTGTCAAGATTAATCATTATTTTATTGGGCATTGACTAGAATCCTTTTGATGGAATTTAAAAGTCTAGTCTTACAAAATCAAGGTTGCGTCAATATCTGCAGATGTGAATTTTGATCAATTCCAAACCGGTCTGCAAAACCAGAAGCAACCTCCAAGACATATTGTGCCTGTGCTATGCTCTGACCATATATGGTACAGGGATCCACGGTGCATGCAGGTGCATTCTTTTCCACATGAAGAACATGTCCTGATCCATCAAACCAAATTATATCGATAGGAAACTGCATCTCTTTCATCCATATTGGTATCACTTGAGGTTGTGCAAATGGAAAGAGCATACCTTGTCCATATGACAACGGAGTGTGATACTGAAGTCCTTTGGTTTGCAGTTGAGGAGTATTGGCAATATCAACATCTAGCAATACTCCCCCTATCTTGACTTGACCCTTTGGGATATCACTTGAATTTGTAGAGTCATTTTGAGTGTATGAGACATGTATTACCCCATTTGAGATCAAATATTGTATTGCAGCTGCAAACTCGTTATTAGATATCGAATCCTCTGACCAAGACTTGGCGTCATTTTTGACCCATGACGGAATTTGAGACAAGACATTGTTTGCAGCACCAGATGATGGAATCTTGATTATATTAGTGTCAATCAAGTATTGGATTCCTTGGATGAATTGTGTGTCAGTAATGATACCACCAGACCAAAACTTGGCAACATGTTTTACCCATATTGGAATGGAAACGTTTGACACATAATTTGAAGAAGTTATTTTGTTTGTATCAACAAGTTTGTACGATTGTTGTTTAACAGAGACCTGACCGTTTACGTTTACAACACTTGATACTTCAAGGTCCAGCAATATTCCCGTATCTTTATCAATTTTTATCAAAACAGAATTTGTCTGGTTATTATTTTGTGCAAACATCACACTTCTGTCATAGTTGTTAAATGATGCAACCTCTTGATGGTATGCACTGTTTAGATTCAGAGGAAGTGGGAGCATGTACATAAAATTAGAGTTTTGTCCATTTTGTCTTGTAATCATAGATTTTGTCAGATCAAGCACATCAGATTCAGATGCAGACACGCCATTTTGGACTGCACTTGTCTTGACTGCAATATTCTTGTTGTCTGTAGGATTTACAAAATCAAAGCGTATAGTTTGGTTCAGATCTGGCGTTGTGATATCATATTTTACATAATCTCCAGGCAATGCACAAATCTGATTTGTCTGGCATGATGGATTTTGAGTTTGGACAATAGAATTTTGGAGCAGGGTTATTGCTTCACTTTGTGGAGCATTTTTTGGAAGACTATCAGATGGGCCTTGTCCATAAACTATCATCACAGGAATTTGGTTTCCAGAAGGAGACGACACTGATGCAGAATACTGTGGACATACTTTGGAAAAGTCACCCTGTTGGCAGTCATTTTCTAGTGCTTGAATATAATGCACCCATGAGACAGCAATCGTATCAGGTTCTCCAAAATATCTTAGTGCAAAGTGAGAAAGCTCATGAGACAAAACCCACGCACCTGCCCAGCTTTCTATTTGAGTGTCACATGAACAGACATAGATTGCCTGTTTGCCGGTACCAGATATTTCATACATTCCATAGAATCCTTGTTGCACTAGCTGTTGGCCAACAGTATTATCAGATATTACAACAGGTAGCGTAAATGTTGATAGTCCAGAAAAATATGATTGATAGTTTTTCAGTGGTACACACAATGAGCCTTGTAGATCATGTTGTATTCCATACAACGAAAGATATTCGTCTGCAATAACTTGGTAAAATTTCAAGCTCTTGTATTCAGAATCAGAACATTTGTCATTTTCAGTTATAAAAAATACAGCATATGATAATGCTGGACTGTTTTGATTTCTTTGTTGTTGTAGCGTTTTAAAATCTGGAATGGTGGAATTTGTTTGCGCAAACGATGGAACTATAGACAAGAGTAAAAAAGATGATAGTACAACAGATAGGATAATTTTTTTCATCCTGTGAAATTAAGACGTATCTTTGTATTATATGACTTGCTGTAGATATTCTGTTTTATAAAAAAACATGCAGGCAGACAATTTATTATATGAAGTAACTTTGTTCTCGGAATCTTTAAGTTTTATACCATAGATCAGTAAGACACATGCCGGATAACAATCCAGACCTTAGAGAGAAGATAGTTGAAAACAGAGGTACTTGGAAAAAGCTACAGCTAAAGATACCAGGACTCAGAGAGTACCGCAGTCTTGAAGACTTGAGAGCTGCAGACCAATTGCTACGCAAACAGGTATCAGACAACCTAAATGAATCCAAAAATAAAATCGAAGATCTTAGAAAAGCAGCCACTGCAAAAGGGGATTTTGGTAATCTAACTACAATAGGAAATACAATATCTCACATACAGCAAATATCTGGTGTTTTGCAGCATTCTCAGCAAGGTTCTGCAGGGATATCCCCAAACATAAGAATCGATGACGGTGTTCTCAACAAACTATACGAGTATGACTATAATTTTGTAAATACTGCCGAGCAGATTTTTTCATCATGTTCAGGAGTTATATCAGAATACAATTCAGGTAAATCAGTACAAGAAATAACAACAAAAATCAACTCGATGCTAGATGACTTGGATCATTCATGGAAACAAAGACTAGAATCAGTTGAAAACATATTGGTTACAAAGTGATAAAAATGGTAGAACTTGGAGATTGTCTGTAAATGTTTGGACGTAAAAAAGATCAAGATTCTGGCGGAAGTGTAATTGGTTCAACTACAATAGAGTGGGAATCACAATACAAGGAAGGCAATATCATGTGGAAGGTCCCGCGATTGATAAGACTCAATGACAACATAGTAATCAGAGAGGATGAGATTGCAGTATTTTTCAGAGATGGAAAAGTTTTGACGTATTTTGACAAGCCAAATAGATATGCTCTGACAGACTTTAATGCACCAATAGTAGGCGGGTTGTTGAAATTCTTTACAGGAGTTGAACAAGCTGCTGAAGTATATTATTTACAAAATAGGTACATTGACGGCAAGTTTGGTTCTCAGGGACCATACCAGTTTGTGGACCCAGTACTTGGCATAGTGAACTTGAGAATATTTGGAGAATTCAGATGGAAAATATCTTCTCCTGAAAATTTTGTGAACCAGTTTGTTGGAACATTTGCCATGCAAACATCAGACGCAATAGAATCTCGTCTAAAAGAACAGATGGTCCTTTTGCTGTTCAATGCAATTGGAAAGATGAAGGAAAGCGGAATGAAGATTACAGATTTGGCGTCAAACCTGCAAAACATTGAGCAAGTGGTACTATCTAACGCTCCATCAAACTTTGGCCAATATGGATTAGAGATAAACAAGATATCCGGATTGACAATCAGCCTCCCAGATGAGGTGCAAAAAGCAATCAATACCAAATCAGAAATGTCAGTTTTAGGTGTCAATTACATGCAGTACCAAGCAGGACAGGCCATGACAGAGGCTGCCAAGAATCCTTCAGGTGGCGCAGGCTCCATGGCAGGACTTGGAGTAGGATTTGGGGCAGGGTCGGGCATTGGGTATGCCATGGCAGGTCAGATGGGCCAAGGCATGTATCAGCCACCAATGAAACAGTGTCAAAAGTGCGCCATGATGATGCCAGTGTCTAGTAATTTTTGTCCAAACTGTGGTGAAGGACAACAACAGGTTGCTCAAAAACCTCAAGGAGTTACATGTCCAAAATGTAATACAATAGTTGCAGTTGATTCCAAGTTCTGTTCTCATTGTGGAAATGAGATGAAATCAGGTTAAGGTAAAAGAAAATGTTTTGCGCAAAATGTGGCATACAACTTCCAGATGATGCAGTCTTTTGTGTCAAGTGCGGTACAAAACAGACACCAGTTTCTATACCATCAAGTCAACCAGAAATGGATCAAGACGTAAAAGAAATAAAATGTCCAAACTGTAGTGCTCCAATATCGCCCAAGTTTGGCGAGATGGTGGTAACATGTGAATACTGTGGCAGTAGTGTGAGCCTTGAAAACAAGGGATGGAAAAATATTGCAAGGCATACCATGTTGCCAATTACAATAACTGACCAGGACCAGATAACTGCAACATTGCATCACATGATGGACAAAGGTCTGTTACACCGACACTTGCAAGAAAGTTCCAAGTTAGAGGAACTGAATATTTCCATGATACCATATTGGATTATTCCTGTTACTGCTAAGACAAATCTTATTGCAACAGACATTGCTGCCCAAGTAGGAAGCATTGCTGCAACTGCAGCCATGGCAGGCCTAGTGGGAGGAGCAATGGGCGGCGGTTCCAGAAGAGGAGGAGGTTTTGGCGGAGGAATGATGGACGGCATGTTGTTTGGAACCATGATGGGCGGAGGTGGAATGATGGGTGGAGGCAACGCAACCAAGGCATATACAGTAAATGAAAGCTACAACTGCCCAGTAGTTGCGATAAAATCCTTGACTTCATACCAGCCACACGGGTACGAGTTTCCACTAGACAACCGAGTTGACTTTGACTCTAAAAAGATCCCAAAATCAGTCAAGATTCTAAATGGAGACATCAACGAGGACGGAGCAAAGAGCCTAGCAAAAAATATCGTAGATCAGATCCAGTCACAGACAGTCCACTCCAAATATCATCTGATAAGACAGATGGAGACACAGGAGGAAGTGTCAGAAGGGGAGCTGTTGCATGTTCCAATATGGTTTGCCCAATATGATCACAAAGGCAAGAAGATAATTTTGATAATTGATGCAAATTCAGGAAATGCAATCAATAGCATAGGACTCAGTTAAGATTTTTAAAAATAATATTGTACAGGACTTAGAAGTATCTCCTATACCATTGTTAATCAAGAGTTAAATCAAAAAAACACACATCATATGGGATGGTACAAAATACACTCTTAATCATCTTGGGTGCAAGTGTTGGCGGTACAATAGTAATAGCAGTAGGAATGCTGTCAGCATCAGGATGGTCAACTCCTGGAATATACACAGGAACAAGTGACGCATCACATGTACCTTCCAGCACAACTAATTGTTTTTCATTTCAGACAGGATGTAAAAATACAAACAGTAGCATCCCAGAATCTGCAATGGACTCGGGTGCATATCTGAGCGGCAACTATAATCCCTAAATTTTAGAATCCCAGTTTTTTTATTTTATCAATCCAAGCTTGGCTAAAGCAACATTCCGTGGCCTGTGCGATATGAGAGAATGGAATTTTTCTAACTTTCCACATTGTAACTTGGTTGTGTTTTTACTTTATTTCTTAAAAGAACAACAAGTATCACAGATACAATTGAGAGTATGCCTGCACTAGAGAATATTTCTAGATACGATAAAGCAGTTGGAAACACTCCTGGAATATTTGGAATTGTCTGGCTATACATTTGTTGGAACATTCCTGCAACTGATGGTCCAAGGGACTGACCTACAAGAATCAACAATACAGACATACCAAGAGAGATGCCTTCTGCTTTTTGTGGCGATGACACCAGAATGATGTTAAACCCGCCAACAAATGTAAACGACAATCCAACGGATATTATTCCAAGCGCTGCAGATATCATAAATTCAGTAGAGTGGAACGCCACCAATCCAAAAAATCCTATTGTACATATGATAGTACCAAGTGCAGTCAGTCTAAAGTTTCCTACCTTTGATACGATAAAACCAGATGCTGCTGAAACTATAAGCGATATTATCATAAACGGAAGCTGGACGTTTGCAGTTGTTATTGCATCCCCTCCAAAACCCAGAGGTCTTGGACTCTGCACCAATATAGGAATGGTCTGGTATACCATGAATGTTGACACACCAACTATCATGAGTACTACATTGGTTGGCAAGAGTATCTTGTTTGCAAGAACCTTGAAATCAATTAATGGGTGTGGTGTTCTTTTTTCTACCAGAGTAAATACAAGTAAAGATGCTGCAGAACCTGCAAAGAATGCAAGCGAGTTCATGTTACCTTGAGCAATTTCTTCAATGTATGACACACCCATCAAGAACAAGATTACGGTAACAGAGAGTGAGATCGCACCCTTGATGTCAATTCCATGATACTGCCCAGGATCTTCGGATTGTGGAATCTTGATGAGCTTTGCCATTACCACTGCAAGGATTATGGCAATAGGAAATACCGAGAAAAAGGTTGCATGCCATCCATAGTTTGAGATGATTCTTGCACCAACTATGAGTCCCACTACAGAGCCTCCAAAAAATGTGGATGTAAATATCCCTTGAGCAATTGCAAGTTTTTTAATTGGAAATATATCACGCACAATGCCAAATGCTATTGGGAACATGGATATTCCCACACCTTGAGCAATTCGTGCAAATATCATGGTATCAAACGAGTTTGCAAATCCTCCCCCTAGAATTCCTGCAGAATATATCATCATGACAATCAACAGTACCTTCTTTTTTCCATACACGTCTGAAAGTTTACCTGCAATAGGTGTCATGACAGCACCTGCGATAAGATATGATGACAAGATCCAAGATGCGGTATTGTATGATACGCCAAAGTCTTTGATGAAATTAGGAATTGCAGGAAGTACCATGGTTTCTCCATACATTGTAACTAACGCAAGACTGCTGATTATTGCAAGTGCAAGCCATGCAGAAGATGATACGGTTGGATCTGCTTCCTTTTCATCAGTCATGTATTTGCAATTTGTTTTTATGCTTCATATAAGTTAGGAAGTAATGATACGGTTATCAAGTGAATGTAAAGTAAGTTGGAAAATGTTCTAGATTTGTGTGCATGGTAATTTTAGAACATTGTTAGAGAAGATGAGAATACATTGGTTTACTTGAGAAAAAGGAAATTTTCATTGCACATTGTTTGTTCTGTACCGTCCATACTCACATCCTTGTCGGGAAGGAATTGTATGATTTTTGCATAATTTCTACTGGCTGAAAAATTGAATTGTCCAACAAATGGACAATTGCAAAGCCGGAATTGTCCAATTTGGGAGGGGTGGCAAAAAAGAGCGAGTTTTCACATTGTTATGGATGTTTTGCGTGTTTTAGCAGTTGATTTAACTAGTTAAATTTAATTTAAATATTTAAACAGTTTTTACAATATTTCATTTAAATATTTAAATGAAATTGATTAAATCATACTATTATATGTAATTTCCATATGTTTATAGACTAGATAGGCCATAGAGATACGGGGTTAAATGATGCGCGAGAGTTTTCTGGACAATTCGGAGTTTATGGAACTTGTTAGAATTTGTATAGTTACTGGACGCACATACATGCAGGCAGTGAAGATAATGAAAAAGGCAGGATTTGAAATAAGTGGCAAAACTTTTCAACGAGCAAAAGCAGAAGTTGAACGAACCAAGAAACAACGAATAGCACAGATCGCAGATGAATTTCCAGAGTATGCTGCAAATACTATTGATACTGCAATAGCAGTAGATTACGAACTCTGGGACATTATAAAGAACAGCAAGAACGTATGGGAAAAGCTGAAAGCAATAGATATGATCATGAAAAACTGCAAAGATAAGTCCACCCATTTTGGAGACAGTCCTGCATTATCAAAAATTTCAAAGAAAATTGAAGAAGGGAAAGCTGCAACAGAATCCAAGAAGATTGGATCTACAAACACAACACCAGACGAAGTGAAATCACAGGACATTGAGAAACATGACTTGGAAAAAAATAAAGAATCTGATCCCATCTGAGCCGCCAGAAGATGGTCTGGATGACGAGTCAAGTAAGATTCCTCAAGACATAGTTAAGTTTGTGGAAAAATTTAGAATAATTAAGGGTAAATTATTTTCTTTCAAAGATCGTGAGTACCTCTATGAGATGTATCGTGATCCTGCAAAAGAAAAGTATATTGTAAAAGGACGACAAACTGAGATCACAGAGTTTGCCATCAACTGGTTGCTATACCAATTGCTTACACATCCAAATAGTGTTGGACTGTATGCAAGTGACAGAGACCAGCACGTCAAGGTATTCTCCAGAGACAGATTGCGAAAAGGAGCAATCTGGAATTCAAAATTGCTAAGATCATTTGTAAAGGAAGAGAATGAAAGATATGTCGAATTTACAAACGGTTCAGTTCTGCACATGATAAGTGGTTGGGACGACTTTGAAGAGGCACGATCACTTGCAGTTGATTTCGCAGTTATTGACGAAATTCAATCGTTGAATGTATCTGCAATTCCGGTATTACGTGAATCGTTGAGTAAATCAGAATATGGACTATTAACAGTAATAGGTACAGGTTCTGACTACGGAGATGACTGGTGGCAGATGTGGCACAGAGGGAGCCAAAAGGAATGGAATAGTCAGACAAAAAAATGGGATGCAAAAAATCCAGAAAGCGACGGAATCAGTTCATACCGCATTTCTCAGTACATGGTTCCTGATATATCAAATGTGGAGATTGAAAAGAAGAAAAAAGGAAGTCCACCAAGATACATCGCAACCGAAATTGAAGGTCAATGGCACAAAGGAGCAAGAAGACCACTGACTACAAAGGAAATGATGACCTTGTTCGACAGAAACTTGGATCTTACTCCTGCAGAGGAAGTAAACCACAACTTACCAATATATGTTGGAATTGACTGGGGAGGAGGTACTCAAGCCCATACCGTGGTCTGGATATGGAAGCTCGTAAACGAAAACGTACCGAGATTCAAGCTACTCCATCTAGAGAAGATAGATGACCCCTCCACTGAAAACCAGGCAGATAGAGCAATAGAACTCATACGAAGATTTGAAGTAGACCAGGTAGTAATGGACGCAGGCGGAGGCACCAGACAAGTTGAGAAGCTATCTAAAACCTTTGGTTCACGAATATTCAAAGTAAATTACAGATATGATGCAGCAAATCCTGTAGAGATATTTAGAAAAGAACACAGACTTAACTGTGACCGGACTTGGATCATAGAAACAATTATTGACTTAATCAAACGACCAGAACCCAACGCGAATTATCCAGATGGCATCCCAAAAATTCATCTTCCATACAAAGATCCGGAAAAAACAGAGTGGATAATTGATAATTTTACCTGCATTGAAGCAGAGACATCAAACGCCGGTGGAAAAGAGTTTGTCAAGTATGTGCATCCTGAAAGTATGCCAGATGATGCATTACATGCTGCGGGATACGCCTACCTTGCGTGGGTAGTACACCAAGGCGCTGGATGGACCTGGGTCAGATTCGGATAATGTTTTTTTAAAAATAATTACTTTTTCTTTAATCTTCCAACTTCTGGCAACCCTAATGCAAAATGTATGTGGATGCAATCATGGCCTTCATCATTTGAACAGTGTAGTTTTCCTTCTTTGAGATACACCTCGATAATTTTTTTTATTTTATTGTCGCGAAGTATGATGGTGTCCCCAGTGCTTATTTTTTCAATATATGGTGCATATGTTTTCAGAAAAGCGTCCTTTTCGACACTTTGCAATATGGTCTCGTTTACGTAATCAACTAATGTAAGGCCCTTTTCGGCAGCTTTTGTCTTTGCCTTTTCGTATACATCATCTTTTATGGCAACAGTTGGCTTGCGCTTGGACCCTGTGTGTGATGACATGTCTTTGACATGTCTTTCTGTGATGCTCTGAGATATACACCAACCGGTCAACAGCATCTGAGCGCCAAGTTATCTACACGTAATACTTATTACGTCTTGATGACATGCTATTGACATGTCATCGACAGGTTCCAGGACAAGTGACAAGCCAAAACGCAACCGTACCACATTACAGTATGATCATAACACGTCAAAATTATTGTATTATGATGCCAAGTTTCATGGCAGAACCAAGGTACAGCAGCTGCGTGAATTGATCAAGGCAGACATCAAACGACACAAGATAGAGATTCCGTCGCGACAAGAGCCTGGGAATAGTGCCAATGGAGATAGGGAGAGATGATCAGATTAGCTCTAGTGTTTGGTATTGTGATTACCATGATATCGTTTGGACAATTAGCACATGCAGATGGCCAAAAGCTTGTCTGTGTGTACCAGCCGATGGACTTGTTCATGGACAAAACATTACCAGGCCTGATAGTATCTCAAGTACAGACTCATGGTGTCAATGTCAAGACTGTTCGCATAATAGACCAGATATTAGGACATGATTCAGACTGTAATGTTGTAATAAAGATAGATAGAGCTATTAATGAAAATTATCGATATACCGACAAGACTACAAAATATCAGGTGGTCAACAATACCATTACCATATTTACATACAAGTCTGCTGCAGTGTACAATCCAACATCAGGTGAAACATTAAAACCAATGACCAACTGGAGTTGTGAAACAACTGCACATGTTTCCAGATATCATAACAATTACCAGATATCAAACTCTGGATATTATGAAACGTATACAGGATACTGTGACCCGTTCAAGGGATCAGTTGATCCTTCAAAGGTAGGAGAGTTACCATACAATGTCATTCAAGGTTCAGTTGATTCTGCGCTGTTGTCATTGGGATTGTAAAAGACGTTTTTAGAAATGATATGCGGGTATTGAACTAATCTTGTAATACCCATCAAAGGTATTGAACTAATATTGCAATACCCATCAAAGGTATTGAACTAATATTGCAATACCCATCAAAGGTGTACAAGTTGTTCCTAATAACTAGAACAAACCTACGTCAGTCTTTTAAGAAAGATTTTGGCATTTTTTCACGGAACAAAGTTAATTTTGGTTATTACAAATTTAAATTGATGATAGGTTTTTCATTTCAAACCATGAGATAACATTCATGGGCATACCAAGTTACAATTAAGACCGTGTGCCAAAATCATAACACTCAAAAAAACTCAGATGTGAGGCGGTATTGTTATAGATTCCGCAATTGATCTCAATTCAACAGAATTAAGAGTTCTTGATCCTATGTCAATCATCAACCAGCAATTAGTCTCATTCATACAATTGCCAACATTGATTTGTATCTCATTAGGAAAAATTAGCGCTTGATGACCGTTGATTGTGTCAAGAGATGTTGAATTTGGAAACTCCTTTACCAAACCTAACATATTTTTTGTCAGGTTGGCTCCAGGAGATCCAATCTGTTTCCAATATGTGACAGAAAGACTTCCAGAATTGGCTATTTGATCACCTGTAACGTTATCGGATGTGTCAACTCCAGACGGCACATATATAGCTGAAATTACGGTAGCACGAGGATCAGTTTTCATCCGTATTGGTGCAAGAGTAAGGTTTGGTGGTACTTGAGCAGGAAGTGACACCCATGACATTCCCGTAACATTTTTTGCATTGTCAAGTGTATCCTGGTGACCCCATATTGACAGCGGCAAAGGAGCCGGGGGACCTCTCACTACTGATGATGAAGTCGGGACAGAATTTGAATTTGCCTGTGTGGAGCCTGAACTTTGCATCTGTGTTGCAGATGACATGAACATCAACGTAAAGGAGGCTATCGCAACTGTTGCAATACCCAATAAGATTATAGTTGTCTTTGTACGACGACTCTCAAACATTTACATCATTCTCCCTTTCAACAACCAGGAAACACTCCATAACCAACATTGAAGCTGTAACTAGTGCTTCCGCAGTTAAACATCACTATTGGAGGAAAATCTCGATCATTCTGAGTAACGCCTGACGGCCAGTTTTGCCATCCGGTGTTTCCTGCAGAAGTAGTTACCTGAACTGGATTAAGACTGCTTGTCGGTATAACGGGCGATTGATCAGTTGTCTCTGCCCCAGCTTGAAGACCATCAGCAGTGAAAACACTGGTGTTTGTTAGAGACCCCACTTGGGAACCATCAATCTGCCAATACCAGTTCCCACTTCCATCTCCATATATTGTGTAAGTATGCGTCCCAGATCTTACAGAAGTATCAGCGAATTCGTGATAGTTAGTTGACCCTGAAGGATAGTCATATGCATGAAATGAGGTTGGTGTAGAATATTCTATACCATTGACAGGTCCTACTGTAAAACCATTCTCAAGCCATTCTGTAGGGCTACTGATACCACCCTGAAGAATAAGCCAATGCTCGATGTTTATGAAGTCATCTGATGCTGCGTTCGTGTTTGAATCTTGTAAACCGGTTATTGTGGTGGTAAACCTATTTCCCAACGGAGATGACGTAACACCATTCCAGTACTGAGCATAGCAATGACCTCCCCCTGAAGCACTACATCCTTGAGCATATTGTAGAAAAGTCGAACTATTGTATGTCATTTCAAACAATACTGCTGCATAGGAAAAGCCCGCGGTAAGCTGATCAGCAGTACCAGGGATCGGAAATTGGCTATTGGCAGGTTGATACCATGAAGAACTTCCTTTTGGCTTGTCTGTTTCTATTATATGAGATAAACTGTTTATGCCGTATACGTGAATAGAATTATCAAAACTTGTCATCGTGATTGATGGCAAAGATTGTGATGTACTGCTAACAGTCTCGAAAGTACAGCAGCCGCCACTATTTGTCCACTTGACTACTTTTACTGTTCCAGAGTTGCCACCTGTAAGGTATGCAATGTATGGGATTTGAGTGCTATCACTATCACCAGATATTTGTTTGAAACTGTTTGATGTCCAATCAGATATACTCACGGTAGATTGCGACCCCCAAGATCCTCCAGTTAATTCATAGTATGTAAGATAGGTGTGATCATACATTGCATAAACAAACAACATATTACCAGAACTAAGTCTCGCTAACGACATTTCTATCCTAAGGGCATCGCCTGCATCTGTATCTGCTTTAGATTGTGTCCAACTGTTTGTGCTCGGAGTCCATTTCCAAATTTGAAAGTGATAATCACCACCTGTAATATACCTGAATGCAGCATAAACATTGCCACTGGTATCAGTTGTTGCAGTTGCGGCTGCAGCAAGATTGGTTCCACTCTCTGAAAACAAAGGATGCGGTGATGACCACACGATGCTATTCGATCCTACTGTACCAACTTGCCCATAAAATTGAGTATTGGATCCTGATACAACATAATAAAACAATGTAACATAATTGGTACCGGCATAAGATGTGCTTACAATTGTCCATCTAAAGTAATCCGAAGCTATCGCTCCAGTCGAATCAGTGCTTTTTGCACTCCAAGTTTGTCCACTGTCTTGCGAATATTTGTAGGCGATATTGGAACCGTCATAATAAAATGCCCAAATGTTTCCTCCAAGGGACATAACTCTTCTCTCTCCTTCATAATAATTGGATGATTGCGGAGATACTGCAACACTGACAGTATCAACAGTTTGTGGATCGATTGAAAATGAAGTACCAAGATTCAGATTGATATAGTTATGACTTTTATCAAACGACAATTTATAACCAGAAGACACTGCATCAGACCAGTCGATACCAAGGCCTTGGAACACTGAGGTATCATTATTTAGCAAATTTTTGGCAGAAACGGCAAGAAACATGTTTGATTGTGGAACAATTGTTTCTGAAGATCTCATTGGCAGTTGCATTGTGTATCCGTTAGAACTGCCTCCATTAATGGTAAATTTGTACTTCGTTATGTAACCATCTTGATCCTTTATGGCCTTCCAAAAGACGTCATAATTCAAACCTGCACCCACAAACTTTTGGTCAACTGCTGTATCATTTTGCAATAAAGTGAGAGTTCCTCCCGAGATTGGAATATCAAAAGAAAAATTGTTGCCCTGACTATCACTGAGTGCCACTGTTCCATTCTGATACCAAGAGATTGTTTCGGTCATATAATCATCGTCCGATCCGTAGAAACGCACTAGAGGATACGAAAATGATTTTGTGATTGTGTTTCCTACAGGTAATAGGGGCTGGCTAATGTTTGATGCTGATTTTAATTGTTTAGGAACGATGTTGTTACTAGCCGTCTGAGCGCTTGAAGGTTGAATTTGTAGAGAAGAGTTTAAGGAACTTGGTAGTGAGAAGGCAAGCATTACTACCAGAGGAAAGACAGCTAGACGGAATAAATTCATAGAATCGTTCCATGTACAGAGTACATTAATGACGTTACTGATGATTGCTAATAAGCCACTCTCACTCCTGTAGTATGCAAAAATTTCTACTAAAATTGTTCTAGATCAAAAAAACTAAGACTGACCAATGAGGAAATTTAGTCAAAAGTACCAACCCAACAAGATTTTAAAAAATTTTCATGGGTCTTATTTCTAATCTTTATTAGTACCTACGATAGCCAGGCAAAATTAATAAACTGATATTCATCGCTTTCTTATCTTGATTCTCTTCTGAATTCTCGAAAAAAATCAAAATGAATTGAATTATCAACAATAAATCCATAATCTTGAAATTCCCGTGAAAATAGTTGTAACAGGTCCTTTTGAACTCGTAATTTTCTTTTTAAATAAATTCCATTGGCTCGAGAGATTCGCCCTTTTAGTTCGACGCCATTAGAAGAATTCTACACCAATTTTTTATGAAATGTACGTCCAGTATAGGTAAGAAATGAAAACTTTACATTTTGCAATAATTATCACCGGTATAACAGCTGGAATTATCTTAATTACTAATTCGTCTTTTGCATATGGAGACACTAACCAAACAAGTATTCCGATGTCCACTCCTCCCTTTTGGATTACAGTAAATCCGAATACAAATATTGCATATGTTGAACGCTCCGATACCACCGGAGCAAATGGAATAATTTCCATGATACATGCTTTCCAGCACAGTGGGATCCGAAGCTTGGAATTCACGTGACTTGAAGTCGCGGC
>JADMIO011475734.1_pt1 | contig 90890 bp, 76 predicted proteins | sample 8958161 | NCBI WGS metagenome assembly JADMIO01 (sample SAMN16585339, study PRJNA669376) | soil metagenome | isolation source: Crop rotation soil | place: USA: Cullars Rotation, Alabama | collected 2011
CGCGACAACTTGTCCACGTGGAATTCTAAGCTTAGGATCCCAATGTGCTGGAAAGAGGTTGAAGGTTCGAGTCCTTCTCGGGGCATGATACAAGTGGTGGTGGAGCAAGGGGTTGCAGGGCGCCGTCTCCGGGTTGGAGGCGGCGTTTTTGTTTCGGGCTTGTCGTTAATATCGCGGTGAAATGGCGGTGATGGGCCTGCGAGCGGAAGGACGCGAACAGCCGGTGGATCGACGCGAAGGGCGGCATGATCGACGCGGAGGGCGGCGTGATCGACGTGAAGGACGGCTTGATCGACGTGAAGAGCGGCATGATCGACGCGAAGGGTGGCGGGATCGACGCGGAGGGAGGCGTGATCGAGGCGAAGCGCGGCGTGATCGGCGCGAAGCGCCGCGTGATCGACGCGACGGGTGACGTGATCGACGTGAAGGACGGCCTGATCGACGCGAAGCGGGGCGTGATCGACGCGAAGCGGGGCGTGATCGACGCGAAGCGGGGCGTGATCGACGTGAAGGACGGCGTGATCGACGCGAAGGGTGGCGTGATCGAGGCGAAGTAAGGCGTGATCGAGGCGAAGTGAGGCGTGATCGAGGCGAAGGGCGGCGTGCTCGACGCGAAGCGTGGTGTGATCGAGGCGAAGTGAGGCGTGATCGAGGCGAAGGGGGGCGTGATCGACGTGAAGGGCGGCGTGATCGAGGCGAACGGAGGTAGCGGGGTGTGATCCGCCGGCAAGGGGGTGCGGGCCACCGGGAGATGGGCGCGCGGGACGACGTCTACCTGGTGCTCATTGAAAGAGATTGGGTGGTCACCGACCGAATCCGTCAGGTACGGAGCGGCACCTCAGCCCGTGTGAGGCTCCCTGGTCGGGAGGGGTTGGGAATCGCGGGGGCGAATTTGAGTCGCCGGCAGGGGGAACAGGCACTGGCCGGCGGTGGGGCGAAGCGGATTGGATTCCTTGGCGTCCGGTTGGCGCGAAGCTCCCGACCTCTTGCGCCGGAGGGGGTCCATTCAAAAGCCAAATCACGCTGAAATGCCGATGTTTCCTGAGAAAGCCCGACCCGTTGCCGGGAGGCGGATTGCTCAATTCGGCATCAAATCGTACCTAATTTGACACCCAATTGGACACCCTAGCGGTATCGGCCGTGACGTTCCATCGCGTGATTCGTATTGCTGGCGATAGTTTCGTGGTCGATGGATCTATGGATCGCCTACTGACACGATGGGATTGCCCATCCGCCCGCGGCGATTTCAAGTCGAGACCTCCTTGCCGTCGGCGGCCCCATTGCGGTCGGCTGCCTGACCGAAGAGCGCCTATCTTTTTTGAATCGCCATTTCTATGCTGAGGCTCAATTGACGAGACCGAAGGCTATGCGCCCGCTTCTTCGTGGGAGTCATGACTGGCGCTGGAGGAGCGCTTGACGGAACCGCAGCTGTGCGTGTCGGTCAGTCTGAGTACGTCGACAACACGTCAGACTACTAGCGAGGTTTATTCGCCAGAAGAGTGGAAAGCGACGGCCGAGAGCTCGCTGGCTGAACGTGATCGGCTATTGGGCGCAGGCGTGTGCATGATCGATCCCAGCCGTGCCGCAGCTGCTGCCGATCCGGAAGAGCACGTTATTCCCAATGGCACAGGTATCCGCTGGGTAAGCCTTCCCCGAGGCGCGACGAGCTCTGCGATGAACAATCGAGCCTCACGTTGGGAGATGGCGCTACTAAGGGGCGGGTTAATGGGAATGTTGCGGCCGTTCTATGCCCAAGAAAAGAAGGAAATCACATTTCCAGGGAACAACGGCGAGGCGGTCACATTTCGGAATAATCCAGCGGAGGGGAATCGAGCCACAGCACAGTTCATTGTTGAAGTCAGTGGGATTGATATACAGGTCAAGGGCGAGGAAGGCCCCGGGGAGTTTCGCTTGGAGCTTCCGGTCAAGGTCGGTTCGACAGCGGCCGTATCACGCGCGCTTACCAAGATGGCGTACTTGGCGCTCGCCGTAGTTAATCCGGATCTCGCGTTTTCCCAAGGCTTAGACGATGTGCGGGCCTACCTTCGCGACGACGATGCGCCGTATAGGCCTTACGGCGAATGTTTCCGTCCGCGTGCCTCACCGGGCGCCGAAATGTCGTTCGACGTTTTGTGTAGCTCAGCCGGTCAAACCGGCCTCTCTGCAACGCATCTGATGTCAATCATTCGTATCCACCACGTGGAGTACCTCATCCCGCTCTTCGGTGAGATGCCGACATTTCCAAGCATTGAAGGCGTAACGTGGTTTGAAGCCCCGGTTGAAGCGCATACGTCGAAATGCGCTGTGGTCTTTCGCTATGAGAGCATCGAACGTATCCGCTGACTTGCGATCTGGCATGCTGCCCAGCGCCGCCGCGAATGCCGCCTGATTGCCCGACCGCTCAATCTGTTGATCTGTGCCCGGAGGCTCGATGATGCCGCCACTCGAACCGCCGCGAATCACCACCCTTCGGCTTACCGACAATCCTTCCGGGGCAGCATGGGCCAGCGAGGTCCGCTCCGGCCCCGAAGAGTGGTACTCGTTCGCGTCGGGTTACAAATCAGCAGCGGACGTACTCGCTGACAGGATCGAGAGGGATCCTTGGCGCGAATCACGCATAGCGGCGCCAATGCTCTTTCTTTACCGCCATAGCATCGAGCTTCACCTGAAATCGCTACTTGTAGATGCTGGCGAGCTGCTCGACGAGCCGCAGGAAATCCCGCCGCTGCACTATCTACAGCAGTTGTGGGGCCGCGTAAGAGAACTGCTCCTTCGGATTGATCCGGATTCCGCCGGAGAGTGGTTCAAGAGAGCGGATCAGATCATCTGTGATTTCGATGCATTGGATCAGGGTTCCTTTGCGTGCCGGTATCCAGTCAACAAAGCCAATTCTCCGTCACTTCCACCCGAGTTCCGCATCGAGGCCGGCATCGTTCGCCAAATGATCGCCGAGCTAGGCATTCTGCTCGAAGGTGCGTCCGCCCAAATCGACGTCTACATGGGCTTCAAGCACGAAATGCTGCGGAACCTTCCGGGCTAGCTTGCGGTCGTGCGCGACCGGCGACGCCTTGCCACAGGACGGAGAGGGGGCCGTTGAGCGGATCAAGACCCATCGCATAGGCTGTTGCCCACTCGATCCACCGGTCCCGGTCGGCATCGTGCTCGCCCTCTGGAATTCGATCTCTTAGCGCCGTTAGAAACGAGCGCAGTTGCTGGCTTTCGGCCCATGTGGCTGCGCTTGCTCGCAACGCTACGACGCGCGCAGCCTCCTCCGCTTGGCGTCTTGCTCTCTCCTCTCTTTCCCTTTCGGCCGCGAGCCATCGGCGATGCTCTTCCTCTCGCTCCGCAGCGATCCGCTTCATATCAAGGGCGCATGCGGCAAGCGTTAGCATGAATTCGTTGAGACACTCCTCCAGTCTTTGATTTTCGCCGTCCTTCCAGCTCTTTCGCATTCCTTCAGGCCACGGGCTATCGATTGAGAGCGTCAGGCGGCCACTCGGGCGGTAGCGAGGGTTCGGTTGCGGTACGTAAACTCCGCCGCGCCACGGGTCCACCCGCTTTTGCTCGGCCTCTGGAACCAGCGACGTGTGCTCTCGCAAATGGAACTGAATGAGCTGTCCCTGAATTGAGACACCGGTGTATCCGTCGTCTCTCGTTGGCGGGGCGAGCCTCCAGCTGCGCTTCTTGAACCCTGCCACTAGCGCCGCTGTGATTGCCATTGCGCGCGGAATCGTGTCGCGCGCAACGGCAATGTTGAGAAACCCAGCGCCGCGAGTTTTGTGTAGATGGTAATCGTTAACCGAGGAAGCCTTCAGCGCGTTCGCCGTTTGTTTTAGCACTGGATCATTGAGTCGGGCCGATGCGTTTACTAGAAGGGCGTTTTCTGGTAATTGCTCGAACGCCGCTATCGCGGCGAGCGGCCCGTGGGTCAGATTCTGTTTCTGCTCAACGCGTCGAAGATTGAATGTCGCGCTGTTGAGCCAGCGGGACGATTCCGGGGGGAGTGCTTTGAGCGGTGTTCGGCGTAGCACCTGGCCCGCCGCCTTTCGGGCCCAATACCCCAATCCGGGCAGCGGGATCTGCATTCGTCGACAGGTTTTTGCGAGGCCTACATCGGACACGCCAAGTTGGGCGGCGAGCCGGACCATCGGCGTGCTCCATACCTGGGCGTAGAGCTCGTCACGGGAAAGCGTAACAGTGTCGGCCATTGTCGACTCGGTGAGTGGTGGTGGGACGGGACGAATCGGCCCCGTCCTGGGTCTTGGCGGCGCGGTGCATTTTCATCCCGGTGCTTTGTCGCCAAGGCCTATTATAGGGTACACTCTTCGGTGAGATCTGTGTGCTGGTGCAGCTCTGGAGCCTAGCTGGGCCTCCAATGTCACATTTCGGCCTCCATCACGTCCTGTGTGGTTCAGGACAATAGCGAACCCGTACTCGAACCCATGTGAGACAGCGGATGAAAGTGGCTGGCTTATTCGTAGGGGTCAGCCGAGTTGCCGACCCGGGGATTAAGGAGCTTCAATTTGCTCACTCGGACGCCACGGCCCTTCATGCAGTGTTTGCCGATGGGAACCTCGAGCTCGGCGCGCCAGAGGCGTTGTGTCACTTACTTGTTGACGAGGGTGCGACCAAGGCGAACGTCCTAGAGGCGCTAGCACGTACGGTTGCCGATGCAAATGCCGGAGAGGCCGACATTGTCGTTGTGCATTTCTCTTGTCACGGTTCACCGGCGGGCACGCTTGTAGCGCACGACACGGAGCGGGGGGCAGTCGATTCAACGGGAATACCGGTGGCCGAGTTGGTACAAGCATTGAGTGCAGTTCGGGGCCGACCAGTCGTCCTCACGCTCGACTGCTGTTTCGCGGGCACTGCTCTGGGGATGACCGACTCTCCAAATAGACAAGCCTTTAACGACCTAATGCATGACTTTCAAGCAGAGTCGCGACTCGTCGGGTGCGCGGCAGATTTCGGGCAAAAAGCCTACGAGGACAAGGAATACGGCAAAGGGATCTTTACGCACGCGCTGTTGAGCCGGGCGCGGGAGGCCTTCGACGCTGGAGACCGCGACCTAAGCGCCTTCGACTGGCTACACGACGCGGTTCAACGCACTGGCGCCCTCGCGCAAACGCGAGGCCGCACACAATCGCCCACAGCGTTTGCTACGGTACGCAGTGCGCAAGCGTCGATTCGGATTGCCAAAGACCGACCCAACCAGCTGAGATTAGTCGTCCCGGAAGATTTACCTCCGGTGTCGGGCGATGTTGGGTCGCTCGCTGGTCACGGCCTCGATCCAGCCACCATTCAGGCGCTCCGCCAGCGGCTCGGGACCGATGGTGAGTTGAATCAGCTTCAGCGCGACGCTGTCCAAGTCGGCGGAATACTGAGGCACCAGAGTGTATTCGTACGTGCTCCGACCTCTGCGGGGAAAACGCTGGTGGCGGAGCTTGCAATCCTTGGTCACCAGCGCACCGGCCGCAAGGCGGTCGTGCTGCTGCCGTTGCGTGCTTTGGCGCGTGAACACGCACGAACGTTTACGACCGCTTATGCCTCCCTGGGCCTGCGAGTGATAGTATCTACCGGGGATTCGAATGACGACGATGATTTACTGATTCGTGGGCAATTCGAGGTTGCATTTCTGACCTTCGAAAAGTTCTCTGCGATTACATCAGCGCGGCCCGAGCTCCAGGAATCGCTAGGCCTAGTTGTGTTCGACGAAATACAAACCATCGCCGATAACGGCCGTGGGCACACGCTTGAATTGCTATTGGTGCAAATGCGTCGCTTGCGCGCCCGAAGCCGGTGGCCCCAAATCGTTGTCCTCTGCGGAGAACTTGCAGACCTGGGGCCCCTTCAGCAATGGCTGAACCTGCCCGTGGTCGCCTCACGGCACAGACCGATTCCGCTCGAGGAGGGCGTCATTCGTGTTTCGACGGGAGAAGTGCGAATTCGGGATCGGGAGGCTGGCACCGAACGACGTGAAAACTGGGTGGATGCTGTAGCGACGCCCACTGAGAACGATGATCGAGCCAGGCGGATCAGTGCAGCTGTGCCGGTTGTCCGCAGTCTTCTCGCTAGAGACCTGCAAGTCCTCGTGTTTTGCAGCGAAAAGCCACAGGCGCGTCGAATGGCTCGTCGTTTGGCGTCCGTTTGTCAACTCCCAGCTCAACAGCGGTTGGTCGACCAGCTCGACGGACTCGATGCATCGACCGAACATCGAACGCGCGGCGTGCTTCGCGAGATCGCCCGCGGTGGTGTGGGCCTGCACTCTGCTGATTTGACGGACGAAGAGCGGAACGTCGTTGAAGATGCCTTTCGGTCCCGCGCATTGCGCGTGCTCGTCGCCACCTCAACCCTTGGTCAAGGCGTCAATCTTCCTGCGGATGCGGTCGTTCTGGTGGATGATATTCGTTTCAACGGCATCTGCGATGAGCTCGTCGGTCAGGCCGACTATAGGAACATGGCCGGTCGAGCTGGTCGCTTGATCGCTGATGGGCCAGAGCGTGGGCTCGCGATACTGGTAGCTCAGAACCAGCACGGTTCAGAGGAATTGTGGGCGCGATACGTAGTTGCGCCGCCAGCATCTCTTGGCTCATCTCTCGGACGCCTTGCGAACGAAGACCTTGTATTGCTTCTCCTACGGCAGTTTGAAAGCGCGACAGTTAATGAGTTGACGGGCGCTCTCGCCGATACATACTGGGCGCTTTCTGAGCGCGTGGATAGCCGGTGGCGACGCGAACGTCGGGCAGAGATTGAATCATCCCTTACGCGGTTGGCAGACGTTGGACTCGTTGCCCAAGTCGGGGATACTGGCTGGGCACTTACTCCTCTTGGTAGAACTGCGGCCGGTTTTGGACTCACATGGAAGTCGGCCGATCGTATCGCCAAGGGCGTGCAGGCGTTGCGACACGAAGCGGCGACTCTCGACACCCTCGCGCTTATCGTGCTCGCGCTTGAAACAACGGAGATCGAGGACTGCCGCTGTCCTCGCGGTCCGTCGCAGATACCTAGCGCTCCAAGCCCCCGTCTGGCCGGTCGCCCGGCACTATGGGCTCTCTTGACAGATTCGAGTAGTGGGGCGGACGTCGGCGATCGGTTTCACAAACTGCGTGTCATTGATTCATGGTTGAGCGGGAAGGGGCTGCATGATGTGGAAGGCCAATTCGCCCGCGGAGGTAACGATGATATCGTCGCGGGATTGTTCTACGTATTGCTGGGTCGGCTTGGCAGTATCCTTCCGGCCGTCGCGGCAGTGGCGCGCCTCGGAATGCCAGTGACCGGTGAGGACCCGCGAGAGTTGGCCCGCCGTGTTCGACTGCAACTCAGTATCGGCGGAGGAAAGGATGTCGCGGCGCTTCATCGACTCAGGCTGGGACTTTCGCGGGGCCAGTGCCTCAAACTGGTGGAAATCGGCATACGCAACTTAGCGGACCTGCAACGTGCCTTACTGGATCGCGAAGACGAGTTGGCGGCGTTTCTGTCGACCCCCGCCCTCCAGCGCATCCAAGCTGCGCTAGCTGACAGCCGCTACCGTACTAGACTGGCAGCGCAGGAATCGCAGTTGGCGCTGGATGGTTTCGACTAGGGTGCGTTCTGGTTGCGTCGACGGCTGCTTGCGCTGCGGATGTCCATAGCTTTGTGATGTTGTGCCCGCACTTGCGCTCCACCGCGGGATTAAGGCCTCATTACGAGGATAGAGAATGGCTGATTTCATAAAGTCTTACCCCGCGTTCGACCTTGGGGTCTTGCGCGGAGACAGTGGTGACGAGTTGCGGGAGCGCTCGGAGTGGAACCGAGTCTTTGCGCATTTTCATCCGCGGCTGACGTCCTACTTCAAGGCGCGCGCTGATGGCATCCTGCCGTTGGATGACCTGCTCCAAGAGATTTGGCTTCGTGCGCTGCTCCATATCTCGTCGCTCGATTCTGACGCGGCACTATGGGCATGGCTAGTCACAATCGGGGCGAACCTACTTCGCGATGAACTGCGACGGGATCGGCCGCCAATTGTACCGATAGAACGGGTCGGTAGAGAAGGTGACGTGGTCGAGTACCTGGGTCTTCCAGTCGTATCCAAGGACGAGGAGATGATTGCCGAGGCTCACGACCTTCGTCAACGGGTCACTGCCGAAGAATGGGAGTTCCTGAACCTTCTGTGTGTCGACAATTTTACGCACGATGAGGTCGCTGTTCTGCTCGGACTGAAAACAGCCATGGCAAGTCGACAACGACTTAGGCGAATACGTCAGCGGTTGGTTCAATGAATGCTACCCGATCCCGCGCACCAGGGCGTGGAGAGTCACATGCGACGTGAACTAGATATCGATCAATTCCATAACCTTAAGGCTCAAGCCGCGAGCGTAGTGAGGCTTCGCGTACAGGCGCAAGCGATTCAGGAGCGGCGTTCGATCCGAACGTTTGACGGCTTTGGGCATTTTCTCGATGCCGTGATTGGCAACGATGTCACTGGCCTAGACGCATTGTCGAAGACCGTGCATGTGTCGCGAGAACTGATTGAACAATTGCGTGCAAGTGAGCTTGATCCACTTGCGGAGTCCTTTGACGCCATCGCGTACATAGCGTTCTTGCTGGGAGTCGACCGCGATGAATTCTTGCGACTCACAGATATAGATCATGGGCGCTTTGCAAAGCACGCGGAGACAGTACTCGCGCGTTCAGACCCGACTAGCAATGCCGACAATGGCAGTCGGATACAACAACTGTGGGATCGATTCGAGGAGGATTTAGCCTCCGACCTCTAGCGCGGTGTAACGCGTTGTGGAACCATTGCGTCGGCTTGTCACACTTTGTGGCAGCCGACGTCTTGTTGCTTGTAAGTCACCTACAACGAGTTGGAGGATGTGGAGATGAATGAGCAACAGGCAAAGCCGGGAAACGGACATCATCTGGTCGAGGTAATCGTCGATGGTGTACCCCGGAAGATCGAGGCAGGATCGTACATTGTGGCCGTCTTCAAGCAGCAAGTTGGCGTCGATGCGTCGAAGGAACTCGAACAGGTCGTAGAAGGGAAGCTGATTCCGTTGACTGATGATGCGACAATCGTTCTGACCAAGAGTGGAGAGCGGTTTGTGAGTCACGTGCGGCGTGGTGGGTCGTCATGATTGTCGCCGTGGATGCTCTCGAAGAGATCGCATCGGTGTTCGCCGGTGCGAGAGTCGTTGAAGAAGGGGGGTGCACATATGTCCACCTACCCCGACTCAACTTGCCTGACGGTGGTGACGCGGAGGCACTGCTATGCCTTTCGGGGCGCGATGGGTACCCCACCCGCCTCTTTCTTTCGCGAGCGGTTGCTGGAAAGGGGAACAACTGGAGCGTTCACCGAATTCTTGACAAGCCATGGCACACGTGGTCTTGGAACAACGTTCCGGCTGATTTGCGTCCGATCGAGATTCTGATGTCACACGTCGGTGCACTCCGGTGAAGGTGACTCTCCGGGTGACTCGTCCGCTGCTGGAGCGGGTGCGTGCTGACCTATTGCGGCCGCACTCGTTCGCGGCCGAGCGGGTAGGGTTTGTGCTGTGTCGCTTTGGTAGACTCGGCCCAGCGCGAATCGTTGTTCTTGCGTGGGATTACATGGGGGTCCATGACGACGAATACATCAACGACCGCGGTTTCGGTGCGCTGATTGGCCCGGAACCGTTTCGCCGAGTCTTGGAGCGGACCCTCATCGAAGCCGTCGGTGTATTTCACGTTCATATGCACGAGCATCGAGGCATCCCGAGCCCGAGTCAAATCGATCTCCGTGAAACGGCCAAGTTCGTGCCTGACTTGTTCCATGTTCGATCTGACCTTCCGCATGGTGCACTAATACTTAGCAAGGATTCGCTTTCTGGGCGCGTATGGTTGGGCGAGCGCATGCGCCCAATCTCGATCACGACGGTCTCCGTCGTTGGGGCTCCTCTCACAGGCTGGAGTACACCGGCATGAACGATTACTCGACTCGTCAGGGATTCTTGGGGTCCGGAAGCGAGGAACGTCTAAGAGGCCTTTGCGTGGGTATTGTGGGCCTTGGCGGTGGCGGGTCACACATTGCACAACAACTGGCGCATGTAGGCGTCGGTCAGTTGCGACTCTTTGATCCTGATCGGATCGAAGCGAGCAATTTGAATCGGCTCGTGGGTGGCACGATCTCGGACGTTGCGGCGAACAGGCACAAGACGTTTATCGCGGCCCGACAGATTCGGCGGATTCTACCATCGGCTCGCATCGTCCAGGTCTCGAAACGTTGGCAGCTTGGCGCCGAGGCATTGCGATCCTGTGACCTGATCTTCGGATGCGTTGACAGCTTTGGCGAGCGGCAACAACTAGAGGAAGCGGCTCGGCGATTCACCACCCCTTACATCGATATCGGGATGGACGTTCTTCACCATGAAGGTGAACATCAGATCGTCGGCCAGGTGGTCTTGTCGATGCCAGGGCACTGGTGCCTTCGCTGCATGGGGATTGTTCGCGATCAAGACATTGCACGTGAGGCGCAACGGTACGGGGCAGCCGGCGCGAAGCCGCAGGTTGTTTGGCCGAACGGGCAATTGGCATCCGCCGCCGTGGGCATAGCTATCCAGCTCGCCACTCCTTGGCACGGTCGACATGTTGAATCTGTACTGCTGGAGTATGACGGCAACATCGGCTCACTTACCGCGAGTACCGCGTTGGCGGCGTTGGCGCCTTACTGCCCCCACTTCCAAGACGTCAACAGTGTGGGAGACCCTTGGTTCTCATTGCAAGGGAAGCGCTCGCTCAGCTAGGGCTTAGGCGGCCTTTCTCGCCGCTGCGTAACGGCCATCGTCACCGACGGTGATTTCTCCCATCAAGGCGAGCGTCTCCAAGTGTCGCGTCACCAAATCGCGTTTCGCTCCAATGAATGCGGCAACGACCTCGTCAGTGGTGTGCGGCCGCGACGTGAGCGTCGCCCCGATTGCTGAAAGTTGTTCGACCGCGGTCACCGGCCATGGTCGCACACCATCGCGCTCCGGGTCCGCGCGCACGTCGTCGATCTCGAGCGTCGTCGCGACTGCCTCCGGTCCAAAGCGCTGAACTTGGTATTCTGGCCTGAGCCAGCGGATGGTGCCGCGCCTCTCCTCTTCTCGACGCTCGCCGTGCAGTTTGACCAACAGCGAGAGGGCTTCCTCGCTCGGCATTGGCCATCGCCATCCATACGCCCCGGCGACCAGTGCGTCCAGTTCGGTGTGAATGTCGCGCAGCACACCGCAAGCTGCGATCTCGCGGACCTCGCGCTCTCGTGTGTTCAGCGGGGCACCGGCCCGTAATTTCTCGAGCACGTTGTACATCGCGGTCATCGTGACACGCTCATCTCGAGCAATTGCCTCTTGCCTGTGTCTGTCGAGCGTATCGGCGAGCGAACCGATAGCCGTCCTTGTATTGACTGACGTATCCGGGAACGGAAATGCATCGAAGCATCTGGGGTTGTTGTATGTCAAGTCGTTCCCGACGCCCAAACGAGTGCCGGCGGCATCAGCCCACTGCGTGTGAACTAGGCTGGACAGCACGCCGAGCACAAACGGGTCGTCCGTGGCGATTACGACAATCTTGTCGTCGGGCGCGACTTCAGCGTTCAGGTAGGTGAAGATGCGATGTCGCGAGACATATGCTGTCGCGATAAACCGTCGGAGTGATCTGACCGCGTTTCGAAGGTCCGCGTTCGTTCGGCCGAAGCGCCACCAATGCTTCTTACGCCCGGGGTCTCGTTGCGCGTCGCGAGCAGGCTTGACCAAATCACGAACGATGTCAAACGCGACCGGAAAGCTCCGGGCCTCAGCTTCCGTCATCTCTCCGAAGTCGATGATGTATTCATCGCTCGGGCGATTGACGAGGTCTTTACCGTGCCAAAACGGGCGGACTACGTCCGCGTTTCGACGATCGGCAGCGATGAGCCGTTCGGCGGCGGTCTTCGTCAAAAGGAAGCCAGCGCCGACAGGAGCGAATCCTCGGCTGGACAGTCCTGCCGTTGCCCTGAGCGGAGCCGCTGATGCGGATGCGACATCGGCCCCCACGCTTAGGTCCGAATTCAGAGAAGCGGCCCGGGTATCGGATCGCACGTGTCCTGAATTGTCAACCTGCACCAGTCGGGCGCCGTGTTGCGACGATTGCCCAATCACCGTCATGGCAACGCGCACATCCGCTGAATCCACGTCGCCGATCCAAGGATGATCAGGAATTGCCCACAGTACGTGCGCGTTCGCCTCCGCTGCTGCGCGAACGACGCCTTGGTGCGAAGGTTGGGTTATGCTGTTGGTTGTGATGAGGCCCGCGCGAAGTACCTCCCCGGTTGCAACTAATTCGGCGGCCCGGACCCACCAATAAATGACGAAATCGACCGATCCGGGGACATTCTTGTATGCCCGTCTGAGCGCGTCCACATACCCGTCGCCTAGCGCGGTGCGCATCCGCTTGTTTCCGACATACGGGGGATTTCCAACAACGAAATCGGCCCGAGGCCACGCCTGAATCCGCGGATTTACGTACTCCATATACCGGAGTCGGGCGCTCGGATCTGGGACTAGTTCGCCAGTTACATGTGAAACGACGCGTGGAGTCGGGTCAGGGCGATCCTTTTCCGGGATATGTACGATGTCGTCCCACGCCAACACCGCATCGCAGTGCTGAATTGTCCCAGTGTCTTCAAGGATCGGGTCAGGCGGCGTCCTTCCGCCATGCGCCTCACGCCAGAACTGGTGGTAGCCGATCCAAAGCGTCAATTCCGCGATTTCACGTGCCCAAGGCTTTACTTCTATCCCGTAAAACTGTCGTGGGTGGACTTCGTCGAGAATAGCTTCCTTCTGGTCGCGACCAATAACGCGCTCAATTTCGTGGATCACCTCTAACTCGATCCGCTTCACCGCGGCCATCGTTACATACAGGAAGTTGCCACTGCCACACGCGGGGTCGAGGAATCGCAACGACCGAAGCCAGGTGTGGAATTCGGTTAGGTCTTTAAGGGCGCCATCACGCCCCTTCTTTTTCCCGATATCGCGCTGCAATACCGAAGCCTGAACTGCGGTCCATTTCTCTCGAATCGGTTCGACGACAGTTGGTTCGACCAGTCGCTCGATGTACTCGCGAGGCGTATACTCGGCGCCTAGGCGATGGCGCTCGATGGGGTCGAGAGCGCGAACTAGGAGCGTGCCGAAGATCGACGGCTCGACCCGTGACCAGTCAAACTGAGCAGCTTCAATCAAGAGCGCGACGTCGGCAGGTTCGAGCGGGAGTGCATCTACTGTCTTGAAGAAGTGCCCGTTGAATCGGTGCAAGAGCTCCGCGCCGAACATTCCGCCCTCATCCATCGTGCGCCAAAGGTTCGTCAACACCTGGGCAACACGTTGGGGGTCGCCGGATGAGCGGGCTGTTTCAAGCGTGCGCTTGAAGAGGTCCTTGGGTAGGAGGTCAACATCTTCAGCAAAGAAACAGAATACACATCGCATCAAGAATCGGGCGACAAGTTCCGACTCGATTCCGCGTCCTTCGAACGTCGCTGAAAGAGTCGCCAGCTTGGTTGCGATCTCCCGAGTCACTTGCTGCGCCTTCCCGCGCGGATCACGTGCCGCAGGATTGGCGAAAATGTCTCGTAGGAGGGCAATATCGTCTGGACGCTGGTGCAGCGTGCCCAGCGCGATCCGCTTTCCGGCGGCAAAATCTCCGTACTCGCCACGCCACCCATCCCAGATAACGAGAGTCCCGGGAACATCTACAACGATGAGGTATGGTGGACGTGATCCGATAAACGCGATGTAGCGCTTCAATTGATTGAAGGCGTTGCGGAGAAGGAGGTCGTTGCTCGCCTCGATCCCTGATGCCTTTGCTTCAACCGCGACGAAGCCTGCCTTCCAGTAGTCGATAAAGTTCGTCGATTCCCGGGAGTCTCCACCGATAACCTTCACAGGTCGCTCGAAGCAGTCATCGTCGGTCGGCGGAGACCCCGGACGAGGCGCTTGAAGTGCCTCGCAAAACCGAATGAGCCATGGCTGGAACAGCTGGCGTTCGCTGGCCTCGGTGGCCGACCATTGCTGGGTAAGTGCAGCCAGCGCTGTAGATACTTCCTGTGGGATCGTCGGCGAGGTCATTGCGTAGAGAATGAGGGTGTACGGCCGCAATAGGAAGGCTTGCAGGTGGTCCCTTGCCGGGCTCGACGAGTCCACATGCCCACGTGGCTCATCGGCCTGAGCGCTTCACGCGGCTTCGACTCGGCGGCCGACCCGGCTTTGGGCGCCGTGGCACCAGGGCGTCGAGCGGGGGCACCGACGGCAGGGCATAGAACGCGATGCTCATCCTTTGCCGCTGCTCGAATCGCGCGGCAACGGTTGCGATTATCGGCGGGGTTTCCTTCAGCCATAGCATTTCGAGCGGGAAAGGGTGAAACCCCATCCTGATTCGATCCAACTCGCTTTCGAGTTTCTCGCGCACGCGGTCTCTACCGTACGCTTTGATCATCCCATCGAAGAGATGCGCCCAGCTGACGTATTGAAGGGCTGCCGCGTTGTAGTTGGCATTGCTCGACGCGTGCATAACGTCGTACGGCTGGTGGGCGGGAGGGTCTGGTGCCAGTAACCCCCACTGACACAACACGGTGTGCGCGTGCGACGTGACTTTGGGAAGATCCAGCACCGCCGTTCGAACCAGCGGCGAGAGGCTCAAGCTGTCCACCAGTTTTTCGAAATCGGTGTACTCGACGTACGGAATCGGCTCATTCTTTAGCGGGTCAGGTCCGCGACCACTCATCAGCCAATCCATGCTCGTTTCATGCTTCTTCGCGATCTTGTCCAGCGTCGTCGCCCGCACCGACTCCGAATCTCCAACCACCATCCGCTGGACCGTCGGTTGAGGCACCCCCCACGCTCGCGCGGCAGCCGTCCGGTTCCCTCCAAAGAAGCGTTCGATGAGGGCGTTTACCCGAGCGCTTAGATCGGGAAGGCCGTCGGGGTGAATGGGTATTGCCATGTAGTGAATTATATCCAATTCATTGACGTGTTCAAGGAAGGGTAGACATGGCTGCCGTCGGTTGCGACAAGCCTAGCCATGTATAGACACGTGCAATGGATGGAGGCGAAGGATGTTGCGGATCAATGAGGCGGCTAGGCGTTTGGGAGTTACCCCGCCGACCCTGCGGCGATGGGAGGTCGAGGGAAAGGTTCATCCGGTTCGGACGGCGGGAGGGGAGCGGCGTTACGACGAGGAGGCGATTGAACGCCTTCGGTCAACCAGTCGGTCCGAGAAGCAGGGTCGCACCGGGTTGGAGGATGCCGAAGAACCCGAGGCTGTCGAAGAGGTCGAATACGTCACGGACGACGAGCCTCTTCCATTCGCCAGAGTGCCAGTAGCGAGCCCGTGGGATGATCGGGTGAGGGAAGCAAAGGCCAATCTCCGAGTTCGGCGGCTCGAACTTGAACGCGAGTCACTTGAACGCACATCGCGGGATGCCGATGAGCGCCGCCAGCAGCGCGCCCGGGATTCCGCACGCGCATCAGAAGCGCAGCAAGCCAAGGTGCGGGAGCGAGAAGACGAAGAGCAACGCCTTCAATCGCTGCGGCAACATGGTGACATGTTGGCCGCGTTGGCGGGGGCGCCGATCTCGCTACGTGCTGAAGTCACGCGCGATCTCGCGTCGTATGTCACATCTGCTCGGTTCCCGCGCTCAGCGTCGGCCCAGGCATACCAATACGTGAGCGCCCGGGTCGAGGAACTTCTCGGTCCATGGCGCGAAGAGCAGACACGTGAAGCCGAGGCTGCGGTAGCTGAACGAGAGATTATCCGGGAGCGACAGCAACGAAAGGAATTGATTCAGTGGGGCCTCTCGCACGCCGACCGTGAGACGCAACTCTGGGATGAACGTGATCGCCGAGATGTCGCCCAAGATGTGAAGGATGCTCTTCGCGATGAAATCGGTCCGGACTCTACGCGTGACGATGTCATTGCCATTGTCGATGACATCATCGGCGAGTGGGACGAATAGGCTTACCGATGACGCGACACGACTTCGAAGCCAAGTGGACCACCCTTCGGGAAGAGTGGTCTCGGAGGGGCTTCAGCGCTCCGGTCGGCCCCATCGTGGCCGAACTCCTAGCCGACCTTGAGGCGGTCGCCCGGGAGGAGGGCATGGAACTCCTGACCCTCACGCAAGCCGCGCTGCGAAGCGGTTACAGCCCCGATACGCTCGGCAGGATGGTGGCCAACGGCACGCTGCAAAACATGGGTAGAAAGAACGCGCCAAGGGTCCGGGCGGTCGATCTGCCCCGAAAGGCGTTGCGTCCTACCTCCCGCATATCCCAAGTTCAAGATGCTTCCCGGCAATCGGCGCGGGCGTCAACCAAGACGCCAAGAGGAGGCGAGTAATGCCACGCGCTCGGAAGCAGGACGATTTCACATTTACGTGCGGTGAGTGGGGCGTAAACAGGGTCCGCGTGTACATCGGTAAGAGCGGATTCCTGGTTGCGGAGTACAGGCGAGGCGGTCGCAAGGTGCGGGAGAGTATGGGGCACCGCGACCGGGAACGTGCGAAAGAGGAAGCGGAACAACTTGCGGCCTCACTACGAATGCCCGACCGCAAGATAACCGTTTCGCTCAATCAGCTCTTTGACAACTATTTGCGTGACGTAACCCCGACCAAGTCAATCACGACCCAGAAGCACGACAAGACTACACTCGACCGTTTCCGCCAGATGCTTGACGGTAGCCGCGATGCTGACTCCCTCACCTTTCAAGATGCAGCACGGTATGAGCGTGAACGGCGTAGCGGTGGAGACCTTCGCCCGCGAGCGAAGGTGAAGGGGCGGAAACCTGCGACACCGAAAATCCACCCGCTCAAGTCCCGGTCAATTGTGTACGACTTCCGGTTGTTGCGCGCGGTGCTGAATTGGGGTGTCGGTGCGAGGCTGATAGATCGCAACACGCTGACCGGCTATAAGGTCTCGGAACTTGAGACCCCGAAACGTCCCATCTTCACCAACCCTCAGTATCAAGCACTGAGGGCCGTAGCAAATGAGTTTCCTTGGCAGTTCGGTTGCTTGCTCGTCTTTGCGCACGAAACGGGTCACCGGCTGAGCGCGATGCTGCACCTGCAATGGCGCGATGTCGATTTGACCAACGGGCGAATCACGTGGCGAGCAGAGAATGACAAGATCGGCTACGAACATCCTACGCCGATTTCTGACGGGGCGCGTGCCGCGTTTGAGGACGCACGGCGAATCGCTCCGGGCGTTGGGACCGCACCGGTGATCCCTGGGGTTGGTGACCGGGGGCTGCCGGTCGGTCCCCATCTGGCGAGGGATTGGCTGCAACGCGCTCAGGACCGCGCGGGGCTGCCGTTAGAGAAAGGGCGAGGGTGGCATGCGTTCCGCCGCAACTTCGCCTCAGAGCTTCGGGGCGCTTCGCTGCGTGACCTGTGCGACCTTGGCGGGTGGAAAGACCCGACAACGGTAGTGAAGTGTTACCAGCGCCCCAGCGAGAGCGCGATGCGGGCAGCGCAGGCAAACCGGATAGCGCTGGAAGGGTAGAACATTCCGCAGCGCTGACCAATTTGACACCCAATTGGACACCCTCGCACAAAGTCACGCAACAATCAGAAGCCCCATCTGCTCTTCAAGCGCAGATGGGGCAACGTGTTAGAAAGTATGGGCCCGGAGGGAGTCGAACCCACGACCTCTTGCGCCGGAGAGAGCAGCGCCGCGCCGGGGGAGCATTCGTTGCAACCGCGAGTACATAGCTACGCTGCGGGAGTGAGATGCTTGTACGAAGATCTAGTAACGCCGCTCGAAAATCGCGCCGCGCCCCTAAGCTCAGCCTGCGCCCGTCACCCCACCCCGACCCGACCTCACCCAGAACTCCCCCCCCGGCGTGACAGCGTAAACAAACGCGAAGACCACCACCACCTCGCCAGCGACATTCCGCCAGAACGACCACTGAGCAGTGATCTCCGGCTCGACCAGCCGGAATACCACGACAATCGCCGCGAACGAAATCGTGATCGTCGCAAAGAACCCGGCGATCCGCTGCCGCCTGGTCACAGCTCACCCCGATCCGGCTGGCGCAACACCAACCACGGTGCCACGACGAATACGATGCCGCAGACGAAAATCGTCGCCGCAAGGGAACGCGGGCGCCAGACGAATCCGGTCGCTATGACGACCGCGTAGAAGACCGCGAGCTGGCGAAAGTGCTGTCGGCGTGTCCTGGTCATGCACGGAAGGTAACGATGCAGTCAGGCCTCGGTGGCGAATGGACGACAGCGACTACGTTCCTTCCCGCACCGCCGCTCGACCACCTCCCTATTAATTGGCCCCCCCACCCACAGACGTTATTTTCCTCCCTTACGCACCAACACTGGGAGGTTCCGATGCTTCGTCGTCTCGCCGTGCTCGGCTTGTGCCTGGGCCTGGCACCCGCGGTCTCGGCGCAGGAGAAGCCGTCCGCCGCACAACTGCAGGCGATCTCCGGCAAGTGGATCCTCGACGCCGCGCACAGCGACCAGATCCCCGACAACCCGCTCCAAGGTTCCAGGGGTCTCCCGCCCGTGCAGGGCGGCAACCCGAGTCGCGCGCGCGGCAGCGGGGGTGGCGGTGGTGGTGGAGGAGGCGGCGGTGGTGGCGGAGGTGGCGGCGGCGGTAGCGCGCTCGGCGGTGGCGGAAGCCCGGGCGGTGGCGGCATGCCGCGCGGAATGGGGGGGAACCCCAACATGCAGGCGATCCTCGCCGAGGTGAATCCGGGGGCCGGAATCGTGATCGCAGCGAACGACTCGGTCGTCGCCCTCGCCACGGCCAACATGCTCAAGGCAAACCCCGGTTCGCAGTCGAACTGGAAGACCGACGGCAAGAAGCAGCAGGATGCCCAGATGGATGGCACCGTGCTCGAGTCGGTCAGCGCATGGAAGGACGGCAACCTCACGATCACGTACGGTGCCGTTGGCGTGGCGTCGTTCACGCGCGAATTCAAGGTCGGCAAGGACGGCAAGACGCTCGAGATCAAGGAGACCGTCGAGTCCAACGGCCGCAAGGCGGAGTACAAGCTCCTCTTCAATCGCGGGTAACGCAGCCGACATGACCGACGTACTGCCGCACTTCATCGGGGGCACGCTTCGACCGGCGTCCCCCGATGGCGCACGTGACCGTCGCAACCCCTCCAATCCATCCGACATCACCGCGCGCGCTCCCGTCGCGTCGACCGAAACGGTCGACGAAGCGGTGAAGTCCGCACAAGACGCATTCACTGCCTGGCGCAACCAGACCGGCCCGGCGCGCGCCGAGGTGCTGCATCGCTGGGGCGACGCCATCGCGGCACGCGGCGAGGAGCTGGCCCAGGCGATGTCGCGCGAAGTCGGCAAGCCGATCGCCGAAGCACGCGGCGAAGTCGCCCGCGCTACGGTGATCTGCCGCTACTACGCCGGCGAAGCGGTGCGCGAGATCGGCGAAGTGATTCCCTCGCAAGCACCCGACGCACTGCAATTCACGCTGCGCGACCCGCTCGGCGTGGTGGGCCTGATCACGCCGTGGAACTTTCCGCTCGCGATTCCGCTCTGGAAAGCCGCACCAGCGCTGGCGTTCGGCAACACCGTGGTGCTCAAGCCGTCGGAACTCTCGCCGCACGTGTCACACCTGCTTGCCGAAACGGCACTCGCGGCGCGGCTTCCCAACGGCGTGTTCAACGTGGTGCACGGCGATGGCACCACCGGTGCCGCCCTCGTGGCGCACGAACAGGTGCGCGGTGTGTCGTTCACCGGGTCACAGGCAGTCGGCGCACGCGTCGCCGTGACCGCCGCGCAGCGCAACATCCGCGTGCAGACGGAGATGGGCGGCAAGAACGTGGTGATCGTGGCACGCGATGGCGATCTCGATCGCGCCGCAGCACTCACCGCCGCCGGTGCGATGCGATACGCCGGACAGAAGTGCACCGCGACGAGTCGGGTGATCGTCGACAAGTCGGTGGCACCGCAGTTTCTCGAACGACTCTCCGCCGCCGTCGCGTCGTTGCCGCTCGGCCCGGTCGACGCCGCCAATTGTGCCGTGGGTCCGCTGATCACGCCCGAGTCGCAGCAGCGGATCGAGACGGCGCTCCGGACGCACACCGCCGAGGTGCTCGCGGGCGGCACACTCCCCGAGGACCCGCACTATCGCAGCGGCAACTGGTTCGCGCCGCGCGTGATCCGCTTCGAGAGCGCCTCCGATCCGCTCGCCCTCACCGAACTCTTCGGCCCGGTCCTCGGCGTGCTCGTCGCCGATGATTTCGAGCACGCCATCGCGATGGCCAACGCGACGCCGTTCGGTCTGTCTGCATCGCTCTTCACCGCCGACCTCCGCTCGACACTCAGCTACGTGCGCCGCATCGAGGCCGGCCTGGTGCGCGTCAACGGCGATACGACCGGTGTCGACCCGCACGCACCATTCGGCGGTGTGAAGGGATCGTCGTCGGGGAGCAGGGAGCAGGGTCGCGCCGCGCGCGAGTTCTACACCGAAATCCGCACCGTCCAGATTCATTCCTGAAGGAGCTGCAATGCCGCCGATGACCGCCAGCCAGTGGTCCGGAGTCTTTCCCGCGATCACGACCCCGTTCACGCCGGACGGTGCCGTCGATCACACCTTCCTTTCCGGTCACGCACGGCGGTTGCTCGCTTCAGGGTGCCGCGGGCTCGTGGCACTCGGCTCCCTCGGCGAAGGCGCCGCACTCACCGCCGACGAGAAGCTCGCCATCCTGCGCACCTGCGTGCAGGCAGTCGGTGATCGGATCCCGGTGGTCGCAGGCATTTCGGCGCTCTCGACCGATGAAGCGGTCTCCCTCGCGCGTGCTGCGGCCGATGCGGGATGCGCCGGCCTGATGGTGCTGCCGCCGTATGTGTATCGTGGCGACTGGGCCGAGATGCGGCATCATGTGAGTTCGGTGATCAGCGCCACGCCGCTCTCGTGCATCCTCTACAACAATCCGATCGCCTACGGCACTGACTTCGTTCCGGAGCAGGTGCGCGCCTTCTGCGAGCACGAGAACCTGCACGCAGTGAAGGAATCGAGCGGCGACGTGCGCCGCTTCACCGCCATCAGGGCACTGCTGCACGACCGGCTGGCACTCTTCGTCGGGATGGACGATGCGGTGCTCGAGGGTGTGGCGATGGGCGCCACGGGATGGATCGCGGGACTCGTCAATGCGCTCCCTGATGAATCGGTGCTCCTCTTCGAACACGCGATGGCGGGGCGCCACGATGAGGCGCGCAAGCTGTATGAATGGTTCCTGCCGCTGCTGCGTCTCGACACGGTGCCCAAGTTCGTGCAGCTGATCAAGCTGGTGCAGGATGAAGTCGGCCTCGGCAGCGAACGCGTTCGCGCGCCGCGCCACGTGATCAGCGGCGCCGAGCGCGACATGACGCTGGCGCTGATCCGCGAGCGGCTCGCATCGAAGCCGGCGCGCTCATCGTGAAGGCCCCCACGGCGATCGAGGTGATCGACTCGCACACTGAAGGCGAGCCGACCCGCGTCGTCGTGTCAGGGTGGCCGCAGCCCGAAGGGCACACGATGGTGGAGCGGCGCGATTTCATGAAGCGCGAACAGGACGACCTGCGACGCGGCGTGGTCAACGAACCGCGCGGGCACGATGCGATCGTCGGCGCACTGCTGACGCCGCCCGAGCGCCCGAATGCCGACGCCGGCGTGATCTTCTTCAATGATGTCGGCTACCTCGGCATGTGCGGACACGGCACGATCGGCCTCGTGCGCACGCTGGAATACCTCGGCCGAGTGAAGCCGGGGCGGATCGAGCTTGATACCCCTGTGGGCCCAGTGAGCGCTGAGCTCGCGGAGGATGGATCGGTCACCATCCGCAATGTCCCGGCGTGGGTCCATCGCTCGAATGTGTCGCTGGATGTGCCGGGGATCGGTCCGGTGACCGGTGACATCGCGTGGGGGGGCAACTGGTTCTTCCTCACGGAGCTGCCGGGCGTTCCACTCCAGTTTGCGCGCAGATCGGAATTGCTGCGCCTAACGACTGCGATTCGCGATGCGCTCGGCGCGCAGGGGATCACTGGCGCTGACGGCGGCTGGATCGATCACGTCGAACTCTACGGCCCGCCCACGCGCCCCGATGCGGACAGCCGCAACTTCGTCCTCTGCCCTGGTGCGGCGTACGATCGCTCGCCATGCGGCACCGGTACGTCCGCGAAGCTCGCAGCACTTCACGCGCACGGCGCGCTCAAGCTTGGACAGAAGTGGCATCAGGAGAGCTTCGTCGGATCGATGTTTACCGGATGGCTCGAGGCCGACGGCGAACATCTCATTCCGCACATCCAGGGGAGCGCCTTCGTGACCGGGCGCGCCACGCTGCTCTTCGATCCGCGCGATCCCTTCCGGTACGGAATCAGCTGAACGTGTCGCGGTCCCCCGACGTCGTCGTGATCGGCGGCGGACTCGTTGGCACGATGACCGCGCTCGGACTCTCCGAGGCTGGCGTGCGTGTGACGCTGCTCGAGGCCGATTTCGAGGGGAGTGGCAGCACCGGTGCTGCGATGGGACATATCGTCGCGATGGACGACTCACCCGAACAGCTCACGCTCTGCGAATACTCACGGCGCCGCTGGGGGGAGCTTGCGCCGTCGCTACCCGCGAATGGCGAAGTCGATCGCTGCGGCACGCTGTGGATTGCGGCAACTGATGAGGAGATGTCGGTCGGACAGGAACGCGTGCGCGGCTATGCGGCGCGTCGTATCGCCGCCGAACTCGTCGACAGCCGAGGGCTGCGCGAGCTGGAACCGGCGCTGCGACAGGGTTTGCCGGGCGGGGTGCGAGTGCCCGGTGATGCCGTCTGTTACCCGCCTGCTATCGCGCGCGCATTGAGCGAGCGAGTCGCTGCCGCAGGTGGCGTGGTGAAGCGCCACGCGAAGGCGGTGTCGCTGGCCGCGCACGAGGTGACACTCGCGGATGGATCTGCCATTGCGACCGATGCGATTGTCGTGGCGGCAGGCGTGTCGTCGCCCGATCTCGTCCCCAGCCTGCCGATCGTGCCGCGGAAGGGGCACCTCGTCATCACCGATCGTCGACCCGCGATGGTGCATCATCAATTGGTCGAACTGGGATACATGACCAGCGCGCACACATTCGGCTCGTCATCGGTGGCGTTTAATGTGCAGCCGCGTCGCACCGGGCAGCTGTTGATCGGTTCCTCGCGCGAACTCGTGGGATTCGATCCGTCGATCAATCACCAGCTCCTCAACAGCATGCTGCAGCGCGCCATCGACTTTGTCCCCGGGCTTGCCCAGGTGCGCGCGCTGCGCAGCTGGGTAGGATTCCGCCCGGCGACGGCGGACAAGTTGCCGCTGATCGGTCGGTGGCCCGCGATCGACGGCGTCTGGATTGCAGCAGGTCACGAAGGGCTCGGCATCACGATGTCGACCGGGACGGCGGATCTCATCGTCGCGGGCATCACCGGAGCGCAGCCGCCGATCGATCCCGCGCCATTTCTCCCCGACCGCCCGATGCGCGACATGGCGCACGCCGCATGACGCAGCGGATCCGCATCTCCGTCAACGGCATGCCGCAATCGGTCACCGATGACGTGACGCTCGCCGCCGCGCTCTTCAACGTCGGCGTCGCGGCGTTCCGTCGCGACCTGCACGGCAATGCGCGCGCACCGCTCTGCGGCATGGGGAGCTGCTTCGAGTGCCGAGTCACGGTTGATGGCGTGCGGAACGTGCGGGCGTGCCTGGAGCCGGTGCGCGCAGGGATGATCGTGGAGACGGCACCATGACGCCGACTCGCGGGGCGACGGTCGACGTGCTGGTGGTCGGCGCTGGGCCGGCGGGGCTGAGTGCCGCGATAGCAGCGGCGGAGCGGGGGAAGCGCGTGCTGGTGCTCGACCAGGGACTGCGCCCAGGGGGTCAGATCTGGCGGCATCGCGATCCCTCCGCATTGCCGATGACTGCGCGCGCGATGTTCGAGAGCGCTCGTAATCTGGGCATCAAGATCGCATCGCGGGCGCGGGTGATCGATGCGCGTGGGCCGGGCGAACTGCTGGTGGATTTCAACGGGCGGATTGATCGGCAGGCGGCGCGCGCGCTAGTGCTCGCGACTGGCGCCAAGGAGCGATTCAACCCATTTCCGGGGTGGACCCTGCCGGGTGTCGTGGGGATCGGCGGCTTGCAGGCGCTGATCAAGAGCGGCGTGAGCGTCGCAGGTGCGCATGTGGTGATTGCCGGGAGCGGGCCGTTGCTCTTTCCCGTTGCGGCAACCGCAGCGCAGGCGGGCGCCGAGCTGTTGCTTGTTGGAGAGCAGGCAACTCTCGGGTCCTCGATGCGCTTCGGTCTGTCACTTGTTGGCAAGCCATCTGCGATTGCGCAGGGGATTCGCTACCGGCTCAAGTTCCGGAAGACGAAATTGCGCAACAGTTGCTGGGTGACGCGCGCCGAGGGTGTCGGACGAGTGACGCGCGCTCACGTGCAGGCAGGTGCCGAAACGATCAAGCTCGATTGTGATTGGCTGGCAGTCGGCCTCGGCCTCATGCCGAACGTCGAGCTCGCGCAACTCCTTGGCTGCGCCGTGGTAGACAACGCGATCGATGTCGATGCCGATCAACGCACCTCGGTGCCGGGTGTGTACGCAGCCGGTGAATGCACAGGTGTTGCGGGGGATGCGAGTGCGATCGCCGAGGGGGAAGTTGCCGGTGCTGTCGCCGCTGGGGACGAGGCGACTTCTGCAATGCGGCGGAAGAGTCGTGCAGGGCGGGCGTTCGGCAAGTCGCTCGCGCGCGCCTTCGCGCCGCGGGATGAAGTGTTGCGGCTGGCCGACGCCGAGACGGTGATCTGCCGATGCGAGGACGTGCGGCGCGGGGAGATCGATGCGGCGTGGACGCAGCGCCAGGCGAAGTTGTGGACGCGCGTAGGGATGGGGGAGTGCCAGGGAGCGGTGTGCGGCCCGGCGTGTTCAGCGCTCTTCGGCTGGCAGATGAATGCGCCCCGTCCGCCGCTGGGCGCACCACTGCTCGAGCAATTCGCAAGCAACGATGCCGCTAACGACTAACGACTAACGACCAAAGACTGCGCCGCCTCTACCGCCAGCTTCTGCAACTTCGCCGCATCTGCCGCACCAAGACTGTCAATCAACATCTCGTCGAGCGACGCCCACGCGCGCCGCACCACGCTCTCGAGCAGCTTCGAGCGCGGTGTAGCGTAGACGAGCTGTCCGCGCGCGTCGACCGGATCGGCGCGGCGCTCGATGAGGCCACCGCGCTCGAGTCGCTGCAACATGCGCGTGACCGTGGGCGGTTCCACTTGCAGCAGTTCGGCGAGGGCGGACTGCCGCATGCCGGGGGTCTTCCATACGGCGAGGAGGAGGAGATCCTGGCCGGGGTGAAGGCCGTGCGGCGCGAGGAGTGCGGCGAGACGCGATCGATGCGCGCGCGCCAGCGCCTGCAATGCGGGACCGAGTGCGGCGTCGGTCATCCTTCCCCTGGAAGCGGCGACGCCACGAGAAATGCAGTGATCAGCAGCATTGCCAGTCCCAGTGCCAGTTCCGCGCGCACGGCTCGACGAAGTGTGCGTCGCGCGCCGGTATCGGCGCCGATGAGCGCGGGGGTGACGACGCGCCAGTTGTACCAGCCGAGGAGGAGGACACCGATCATCAACAAAAGCTTGATGGCGAGGAGGCGTCCCCAGGTCGAATCGAGCACCGTCGCGAGCGAGCCAGCGTAGACCAACGTCATGATCACGCCTGTGGTCACGACGAGTGCCACCCCGGCGCGCGCGTAATTGGAGAAGGCGCGCACGATGAGTGCGAGTGTGGGCAGCTGATCGTCATGCTCGAGTGCGGGGAAGGCGATCATCGCGAGTGCCGCGAGTGTGCCGAGCCATGTGCCGAGCGCGGAGAGGTGAATCGTGTCGACGAGACGGCCGGTCAGGCCAGGCCAGTTGCGGCCAGCGGCATGGCCCATGCCGCTCTGCGCCCAGAGGAGGACGATCGTCAACAGGAGCGGGACCCACGCGGCGTTCGCCAGGCGCAGGTCGCGCCAGCGACACCATGCAAAGAAGAAGATTGCAGCGGCGAGCTCGAGCAGCCACGCGGTCCCCCAGGTGCCGGTGAGGAGGACTGCGGTAATCATGTCGGGGGTGATGGGCTCGCCGGGATCGTGAAACGACCAGAGCTGCAGCGCGCCCTTGGCGAAAAGCGCAATGATGAGCGCGGCGGTTGCCGGCCGGGCGATCCGCCGCAGGCAGAGCACCCAGGGGGCAATGAGCTCCAGGGCTTCCGGCGGTACGTTGCGGCGAATCAGTTGCGCGGCGGTCTGGGCACCAACAAGAAAGAGGAGGGAGAGAAAAACCGTCCCTCGCACCGCCGCGAACAGCGCGAGGAGGGCACCGCTCATGCGGTCAGGGGGCTGAGTCGCACTCCGGGCACCGGCCGTACAGGACCAGCGTGTGCCGCTCGAGCTTGAAGCCTTCGGGTACGATCTCGTTGATCGATTCCAGGCATCCTGGCGCCTCGTAGACCCGGCCGCAATTGGTGCAGCGGAAATGGTAGTGTTCGCCCTTGCCACTCACTTCATACCGTGGAACCTCACCCGGGAGCTCGACCACCTTGAGCCACCCCTCGTCGGCGAGGGTCCTGATATTTCGATATACCGTCGCGATCCCCAGTCCACCGACTTCCGATCGTGCCAGTTCCAGCACTTCGTCGGTGCCCAGGGGGCGGTTGCTACGCTGAAATGCACGGCGGATCGCACCGCGCTGCCTCGTATTACGTTCCATCCAGCGGCTCCTTTGGTCCGGCGCCTGCTGCGCCCGAAGTCTATGTGCCAATGTCCAGAACCCCAACTTTTTTGCCCGCCCAGAGGTTCCCGGACGGTCGTTTTGGCTATCTGGAGTCATATGACGCCTGTCCGCAGCATACTCGCACGCAAACCCACTATCAGCTTCGCCCTCCTGCCACACTGTTCCGGGGACTGACCATGCGCCCGCTCCTGATTCTCGCCCTCCTCCTCCCCTCGATGGCAGGTGCCCAGGAGGACGCGGCGATGGTCCATGCCCGCCGCCTGCTGGCCTCGCGGCCGATCATCGACGGGCACAACGACCTCCCGTGGGAGATCCGGACCAACGCCATCAGCAGGATGGATGTCGACAAGTATCCGCTGGAGACACGCGCCCCGGGGCAGACCGATTTCGCCCGGCTCAAGGCGGGGGGAGTGGGCGGGCAGTTCTGGTCGGTGTACATCCCGGGCGACGACACGGCGAAGCAGTACGGCTACGCGCGGATGCAGCTCGAGCAGATCGACATCGCACGGCGGATGATCGCCAGGTATCCGCGACAGCTGCAGCTTGCGCTCAGCGCGGCCGACGTCGTTCGCGCGCGCAAGGCGGGGAAGATCGCCTCGCTGATCGGCATGGAAGGAGGTCACGCGATCGAGAACTCCCTCGGCGCGCTGCGCATGTATTACGCACTGGGCGCACGGTACATGACGCTGACCCACAACGTGACACTCGATTGGGCCGATGCGGCGCTCGATCCGAGAACGCCGTCACGCGGGGGATTGACGGCGTTCGGGCGGGACGTTGTGCGCGAGATGAACCGGCTGGGGATGATTGTCGATCTCAGCCACGTCGCGCCGTCGACGATGAGTGCCGCGCTCGACGTGTCGGTGGCACCGGTGATGTTCTCGCATTCATCGGCGCGCGCGCTGATGGATGTGCCGCGCGACGTGCCGGATTCGATTCTCGCGCGACTGCCGAAGAACGGCGGCGTCGTGATGGTCACGTTCGTGAGTGGTTTCCTGCGCGAGATCTCGCCGCCACCGGCGCTGCAGCAGATGATGCGCGATTCACTGGGCGCGTCGCCCGATTCCGCGGCGCGCGCGGCCTTCCTCAAGCGTCATCCCGCACCGAACGCGACGGTGAAGGACGTAGCCAATCATATCGAGCATGTGCGCAGGATTGCGGGGATCGATCACGTCGGTCTGGGCGGCGACTACGATGGCACCACGGAGCTTCCAGAGGGGATGGCCGACGTGTCGAGTTATCCGCTCCTCTTCGCCGAACTGATCCGCCGCGGCTGGAACGACACCGACCTGCTCAAGCTCGCCGGCGGCAACATCCTCAGGGTGCTTCGTCAGGTCGAGGCGACCCGCGACCGGCTCGCCAGAGGACGATGATCCCGAAGGTCACCACGGCCAGGGCGATGCCGAACCATTGAATGGCGTAGCTCAGGTGCGGCCCGTTGCTCAGCTCGGGGAGTGGTGACGGGGGAAGCCGGCCCGGACCGGTCGAATCGCCTTCAAGGACCAGATAGACATCGAGCGAGCGGGGGTGTCGCGCGCGGAGCGCGGCGCGATCGAGTCGCTTCCACGACACGCGCCCACCGTGCATCAATGGCGCGCCGCTGTCCGTTGAAATGGGGACCGCCTGGGCGGCGCCGGTGACCGTTACGGTCCCTGCGGCGGGTGCAACGATCGAATCAGGGGGCGTCACCGCATCAGGTGACGGGACGAAGCCGCGCAGCACCCAGAGGACGGCGTCGGTGCTGTCGAGGAGGAAGGGCGTAACAATCTGGAGGCCGGGACCGTCGTTCTGGACACGCCCTCGCAGGATCACCTGGCCGGTGGTGTCGAAGTGGCCGGTGGCAACGATCCGGCGTCCCGAGTCTATGGTTCGATCGGCAGGGAGCTCGCGGGGAAGGACCAGGGGCGGCATGGCACGGGCAGCTTCGATCGCCGCATTGGACTTCTTGCGCTGATCGAGCCGGCGGAGCTGCCAGCACCCGAGGGCGACCGCGCTCCCGGCAACGGCAACGACGGTGAGTGTCAGCAGGGTGGTTCGAAATGGGGACACCTGTGACCCTTGTTAAGGACACTTCGGGGCAGACGTCGCCGGGCCATATGTCGATAACGTCTTGTCGGGTAACAACATAGTGTCATGGCACGCGGCGTGCCCGGGCTCATGCGGGGCAATCACGCTCCAGTCCATGCTTATCGCACTTCAGAGGAGATCCATCATGCGTCGCATCGCTGCTTCCGTTGTCCTCATCTCGCTTGCAGCCGGCGCACTGTCGTCGCTGGCGGCCCAGGGTCGTGATCGGGGATTGATCGAGCTGCCCGCACGCGCGATGCGTTCGGGATTCTATTTCACCGGCGCGCTCGGCGCCGGCCGCGAACAGTGCAAGTTCGAGACGGCGCCATGCGGCGTGCTCGACGCCAATGGCAACACGTTGCCGAGCAACGGCGACACCTGGCGCAAGGGCGTGACGTCGCCGTCGTTCGATATTCGCCTTGGCGGAACTCCATCGGCGCAGACGCGGATTGGTGCCGAACTCTTCGGCTGGAGCGCCGACAACGGGCCGACCACGGAGCGGACCGCGGCGCTGCTCGCCAACATCCAGCTCTACCCTGCGCGCGATGCCGGCTTCTACATCAAGGGCGGGCTGGGTTACGGCTGGAGCTCGGTGGACTTTCATGACGGCTCGACGGCGACCGATCACGGCTTCGTCTTCAATGTGGGTGCGGGGTACGAATTCCAGGTCTCGCGCAATGTCGCCATCGGTCCGGTGGTGGACTTCTACCAGGGGGCCTACCCGGGTGGCGTGGGCGAGGAAACGCTGACGGAGCGGATCGGATTCGTGGGGCTGTCGATCACGCTGCAGTCTGGGCGCCGCCGCTTCTGACGTTGACCCTGGTGGGGCGTGCGGGCTATACTGCCCGCGCGCCACGCCCTGGTGGTGAAATTGGTAGACACGCTATCTTGAGGGGGTAGTGCCGAAAGGCATCGCGGTTCGAGTCCGCGCCAGGGCATTGGGCATCATTCGCCACAGTAGCTCAGGGGTAGAGCACTCGATTCGTAATCGAGCGGTCGTGAGTTCAAATCTCACCTGTGGCTCTGAACGAGGGCAGGGGCCAAGGGGCAAGAGGCAAAGGGATTCGCGATCACTGAAGCGGCGCCGGGGTTCCGGGGCCGTTTTTTGTTTCACTCCAAGACTCAGAAAACGGTAGGTGGGTCAGTTTTGGGTCAGTGGCGTCCAGGACTGGTGGTCACACCTCCCCTGTGTGCAGGCGTTGGATCAAACGCACGAAGTCTGCCCTCGACGAAAGGATGTTGCACGCATGAAAATCACATCGCACAACGCCGCCGACGCTGCACAGCCTGGCGTCGGCCATGCGCAAGTCGTCGAGGTCAGCGGCGCGACACGCTTTGCCTACTTCAGCGGCCAGGTGCCGGTGACGCGTGACGGCGCCGTGCCGGGCTCCTTCGGCGAGCAATGTCGGCTCATCTGGAGAAACATCGAAGCGCAGCTCGCAGAGGTCGGCATGACGCTCGATAATGTCGTCAAGGCAACGACATTTCTTTCGGACCGCAAGTACGCGATCGAGAATCGGGCCATTCGTACCGAGGTCATGGGCGCGCGTACGCGGGCGCTCACCGTCGTCATCTGTGGCCTCTTCGACGAAGCGTGGCTCCTGGAGATCGAGGTCGTTGCGGCCGCCTGAGCCCACTGTGCACCCGTTCGCCTTCACTGTAGACGTCCACTCCGGGCGCATGAGCGCCATGGAGCTGCGACGTTCCGGTCGGACGTGAGCCGTCGTCACCTCGGCCTGTACGTTTCGATTCCCGCATGGAAGGTGTAGTCGATCAACTCCCAACTCGTATGCCGCGCGAACGCTTCTCAGCTTGGTGCCAGCACCCCATCGACCCACGCCGCGGCGTCACGCACCTCTTCCTCGCTGATCGTGTGCGTCATGCCGCGGTAGATGTGCGTCTTGAGATTGGCGTTCACCGCGCGGAGTTCCTGCCACCCCTTTTCGGCGATCGCAAACGGAATCGCCGAGTCGGCGGTGCCGTGTCCCCAGAAGATCGGCGTGCTGCCGACGCGTTCGGCGCTGATGGCCACCGACGGATGATCGGCGAGAAAGCCCGAGAAGACGAGCACGCCGCGCACCGTGCCGGGGTTGCGCATCATGAAGGCGAGCGAGGACGTGCCGCCCTGTGAGAAGCCGCCAAGCAGAAGCTGCGGCACTGGGCGACCAAGCTGCGCCGGCAGCTGCTCGATGAACGCCCGCAACTGGTCCTGTCCCTCGTCGAACGACGCCGCCTCGGGCGTGGTGCCTCCCAGGAAGCGATACCAGGCGTAGCCAGGGCCGTAGCCCCACGGCGCTGCGTCGAATGGCGCGCGCACCGATACGGTGGTCACATCGGGGTGGAGGAGCGGCCCGAGCGGGAAGAGATCGCGCTCGTCGCTGCCGCGGCCATGGAGGAGGACCAGGACCGGGCCCTCATCGGGCCCCTTCTCGATCATTGCGTGCAATGGCTTGGAAATGGGAAACCCCTTACTGGTTCAACCTGATCCGACTATCATTTGCCCGCCGGTAGACGGGACGTAGCGCAGTCCGGTAGCGCACTGCAATGGGGTTGCAGGGGTCGCGGGTTCAAATCCCGCCGTCCCGATAGGATGACGTCGTGAGTCGTGCGTCGTGCGTCGTGAGTCATGAGCCTCTGCTCGCTCGTGACTCATGACTCATGACTCATGACTTATGACTCACGACTCACGACATCTCTCAAGACCCTCGTTTCCTCATCTCCTTAACGGCATCCGGCTGATTCAACGCCGCCGCCTTCTTCATCCACTCCACGTACGCGCTCGTGTCCTTCGAAACGCCCTTGCCGTTCTTGAACATCTGCGCCGCCTGCCACGCCGCCTCGCCCGATCCGTGATCGCCGGCCTTCTTGTACCAGTCGAGCGCCTCGGTCTCGTTCTTCTGCACGCCCTTTCCCTTGGCAAGGAACTCGGCCAGGCGTTCGGCTGAGAGGGCGTCACCCTTTTCGGCCGCGCGACGATACCACACCGCCGCTTCCGCTTCGTCCTTCTTGATGCCGCTGCCGTGCTCGAGCCGATACGCGAGCTTCTGCTGCGCCGGGACCCAGCCACCCGCCGCCGATTCGCGCAACAGCACCATCGACTCGGCATCGTTGCGACCGACGCCGCGCCCGCTCTCGAGCATGTTGGCGAGGAGATAGCGCGCCTCGTTGTCGCTCCCCGACGCCTTGCGATACCACGACGCAGCGTCGCTCGGGCTCGCGGTGACACCATTCCCCTTTTCGTACATCTGGCCGACGATGCGCGCTGACGCCGCGTTGCCGCCATCTGCTTCCCTGGTACAGACCGGCAATGCCGCAGCCCAGCTGGCACTCGCGGCAAGCTTGGCGCACGTTGCTGCATTGGCCGCAGGTGGTGGCGGTGGCGGCGGCTGCGTCGCCACCTGTGTGCTCGATGCAGTCTTGCCACCTGCCGGCGTCGCAGACGGCTTGGTGGCGCCTCGACCGGTGACTGGCGGTGTCGTTGCGCCGCGCGCTGCAGTGCCGGCCGGCGGCGGCGGCGTTGCCGGCTCCGATGCTGGCGGCGGCACGATCGCCACTGGCGGAGGCGGCACTACGCTCGGCGCTTTCGGGCGCGTTGCAAGGAACACGACGAGTGCAAGGACAAGCACCACCGCAGTCGCGATCAACTGATTGCGACGCGAGACCCGCGCTGCAGGAACCGCGACGCTTGGCGCGGCAGTTTCGTTCTCGAGCATCGCGGCGAACTCGGACATGTTCGCGAAACGATCGTTGGGTTCCTTCGCCATCGCGCGCTGGATGGCGCTCGCGAGTCCCGGCGGGACGCCAGGAACCTTCGTCGCAAGCGGCGGCGGCTCGGCGACGAGCTGCTGATAGAGCACGGCGCGCGTCGAATCGCCTTCGAACGGCAAGCCACCCGCGAGCATGCGATATCCGACGACGCCGAGGGAGTACTGATCGCTGCGCGCGTCGATGCTCTTGTCGCCGCATGCCTGTTCGGGACTCATGTATTGCGGCGTGCCAATGATGATCCCTGTCGTCGTGAGCGTCTGGCCAGGATCACCATCGCCTGCAGCGCCGATCGCCTTCGAGATGCCGAAGTCCATCAAGAGGACGCGCTTGTCGCGCCCTTCGAGCATGATGTTTTCCGGCTTGATGTCACGATGGATCACGCCCGCGTCGTGTGCGGCAGCAAGACCGAGCGCTGCTTCGCGGAGGATGCGGCGGACTTCCTTGGCCGGCATCGCGCCTTCGCGATCGAGCACGGCGCGCAGGCTCTCACCGGTGATGAGCGGCATGATGATGAAGGCGAGACTCTCCGCTTCGCCGACATCGAAGACCGGGACGATGTGCGCGTTGCGCAGCGTCGCGATCGTCTCGGCCTCACGACGGAAGCGCTGCAGGAGCTCTGGCGACAGGCCGAGATCGGGGCGGAGCACCTTGACGGCGAGGTCGCGCTTGAGGCGGAGGTCGCGCGCGCGAAAGACTTCAGCGAAACCGCCGGCGCCGATCCGCTCCTGCAGCTCGTACCCGGGGCCCAGCGCGCGCTGCAGCTTGCGGATCAGGTCAGCAGGGCCGATCCCGGAGCGCGTGGTGACCGCGATCACTTCGCCCGTGTCGCGGCGCAACCCCGCCGGCGTGGCGGTTCCGCAGACGTAGCAGAAGGAGGCCATGCCGGGGAGAGGGGTATTGCAGCTGGGGCAGGCCCGGGTGGGCTGGCTCATTGTTGGAAGATAGATGGGGCGAGGGGGGAGCAAGAGGACGCGGAGACGCGAGGACGCGAGGGACGCGGGGGGCTTGGGCGTGAGCAGTGTGTCTACAGGCTTCGCGTCTCCGCGTCTCCGCGTCTCCGCATCCGCGGTCTCGCGTCCTCGCGTCCCTAGTTTGTCCTCCCCCGCTCCGATTACACCTCCCTCGCCCCCGGACCTGCGCCCGACTGGAAGAACTCGGCTCGCTGCTTTCGTGACGGAAACCTCTGCACGTAATCGCCGCGCCACTGGTCCATGAAGGACCTGGCATCAGCATCGCGGACGAGTGCCCATACGCTCCCGCCGAAGCCGGCGCCGAAGGCGGATGCGGCGGCCGCGCCCATTTCGGTGGCCCTGCGCACCAGGTGCATCGTTTCCGGAATCTGGTTGTGCAATGCCTGCTCGGCGCCGAGCTGCGAGCGCCAGACGAGCTCATGCAGCTCTTCCATGGCGCCGTGCTGCAATGCGTCGACCACCTTGGGGACGATGACGACCGATTCGTCGGCGAATTGTGAGAGGCGCGTGGCAAGGGAGGGTGGGAGCGCGTTGTCCGCGGCGAGCATCGACTTGAATCGATCGACCGCGTCGGGCGCGCTTGTCAGCGCCATGAAGAGCGAGCCGTCCTTGCGACCTGTGCGGCGATTCCACACGTCGAGCAGCGTCGCAACCTCGTTCGCCAGCGCGTTGTAGCGCGCCTGAACCGCGCCGCCCTTGGCTGCGTGCACACCCGACATCGCGATGACGAATCCCCACCGCGCGGGCAACGTGACCCTGGCCTCGGGTGTCACCGGCACGAAGTGATACTGCAGCAGTTCACCGGCACTGGCGCGCAGAATGGCCGTCTGGTCCTCGCTGCCGCCCTGCGTGCCGACGCCGCGATCGGGAGGGAAGGGGCCGTAGCCGCGGCCGTTCTCGACTGCGCCCAGGTATTCGGCGAGTGCGTCCTCGTTGGGTATTGCGCTCCACTCCGGGAGATCTTGCAAGGCGTTGAAGGCCGCGAGCGGGAGGAATGTCGCGATGACCAGTGCGCTCGACGATGACAGGCCCGACGCGGAAGGGAGCGACGAGCGCAGCGTCACGTTCATTCCGGTGCGTGCGGCGGGGAAGTCGCGTGCAACGCGACGCGCGACGGAGATCGGATAATCGGTCCAGTGCCCAGGATGCGGATTTGCGTCCGCTTCGAGCGAAATAGAGGTGGAAGCGTTGGTCGATGCGTCGACAATCTGTATGATCGCATCTTCACGCGGTGACGCGACAACGTGGAAGCCGCGCTCCACGGCGCAAAGTAGCGAGCGTCCGCCGCCGTAGTCGGTGTGCTTGCCGAGGACCTCGATGCGCCCGGGCACCCACCATGCGCGGGAGGGGACTTCACCATGATTTGCATGATGACGATCCGCGACTTCGCCGAACACTCGCGCGCCGCGGGGAATGGCGCTGCTCGAGAGCCCGACGGCACCGACACGCTGTTCCCAATCGCTCACAGCTGAAGCTCGGCCTTTCCCAGTTGCGCCGCCACCGGTGCGATGTCGCCGCGGTTCGAGAGATCGAGGACGCCGCCATGAAAGCGAACAACCTGGAGGCGCATGCCGCTGTCCACGGCGTGGCTCACCGCCACCGGCAACTCGTATTCACCGCGCGGCGACAGCGGAACGGCACGACATGCGGCGAAGATCTCCTGATCGAAGCGCCAGAGATTCATGCTGATCCAGTCGGCGCCGGTGGTACCCGGCTTCTCGACGATCTTCGCGAGTGTTCCGTCGTCACGGATGGTGATCGCGGCGAAGGCGCCGATGCGATCGGCGTCGATGTTGCTCTCGCGCACCAGCGATTGACGATCGAAGCCGACAAGTCCGGGGCCGTCGAGCTGCACGAGGGCGCGCATGGCGGGCACGGGATAGAGGTTGTCGGAATTGAGCACGAGGAAATCGCCGGAACCGACCTGCGGTTCGGCGTCGAGCAGCGCGGTCGCCGTTCCCGTCGGCTCACGTTGCGTAGCGAATGCGAGTTGCAAACGCGTCGGCGGATGCTCGGCGTAGTGCTCGCGGATGACGTCGTGCGCTGGCCCGATTACCAGCACCACGCGGGAGATGCCGGCGTCGGCAAGCGAGGCGAGGACGTGGTCGAGAAATGGCCGCCCGGCGCTGTCGGGGATCATCGCCTTGATTCCATGCGATGCCGCTTCGCGCTGTGCGGCGTTGAGCGTGACGTCGCCTTGATCGCGCTGCATTCGCGACCCGCGGCCCGCCGCAAGGATCACGGCGTCGTGACACTGTGTCATGACGCGTCGGTGCTGCCGCTCCACATTCGGGGAACGATCCGCAGGAGTATGGCAGTGCTGATGATGAAGGTGCCGATCCAGAAGATGGCGATGCCGGAGTTGCCGAAGATCAGCGATCCGACGCCGAACAGCGCGCCGTACACCATGAGACAGCCGAAGAGCCAGGCGATGAACGCCTGCGGCAGTGAATCGGGTGAGGGCGGCAGGCCGGTTTCCATCCGGACCGAGCGCCATCCCGGACCGGCAGGGCGCACGCGACGGTAGAACGCCAGGAGGACAGCGCGATCGGTGGGCTGGGTGACAAAGGCTGTCACCACCCAGACCGTGGTCGTGACGGCAATCGTCAACAGCAGTGAGACATGGGGTGCGATGGTGAACCCGCCCTTTCCGGCGAAGAAGAGTCCGAGCGCCATGACAAAGGACGAAATCATCGCATTGATCTCGCACCACGCATTGATGCGCCACCAGAACCATCGCAGGAGGTAGATCAGGCCGGTGCCGGCGCCGATTGACAGCAGCAGCTGGAATGACTGGGCGGCAGTGTCGAGGACGAAGGTCAGCGCACCGCCGACCACCATCAGGCCGATCGTGAATACCCGCCCCACTTGCACATAGTGCGCTTCGGTCGCGTCGCGGGTGACGAATCGTCGATAGAAATCGTGCACCAGGTACGACGATCCCCAGTTCAGGTGCGTCACGAGGGTCGAGACGTAGGCGGCGAGCATGCCGGCGATCATCACGCCGAGGAAGCCGTGCGGCAGGAACTTGAGCATCGCGGGGTACGCCAGGTCGTGGCCGACGAGCCGCGGGGCGACGTCGGGAAAGGCGACGCGAATCGAGTCGAGGGTGGGGAAGACGAGCAATGACGCAAGCGCGACGATGATCCACGGCCACGACCGCAGTGCGTAATGTGCGACGTTGAAGAGCAGCGTGCCGCCCAGCGCGTCGGGCTCCGACTTGGCGGCGAGCATGCGCTGTGCGATGTAGCTGCCGCCGCCGGGCTCGGCTCCGGGGTACCAGACCGACCACCACTGCACGGTGAGCGGGATGATGAAGAGCGAGAGCGCCAGCGGCCAGTTGTTGAAATCGGGGACGAGCGAGAGCGTGGTCGACGGGAGTTTTTCCACCAGGCCGTGAAGCCCGCCCACTACCGGCTGCTTGAGCGAGAAGTACATCAGGGAAAAGGCGCCGGTCATGGCGATGCCGAACTGGATGAAGTCAACGACCAGGACGCCCCATAGGCCGGAGGTTGCGGCGAAGAGGATGTTCATCACGCCGCAGACGATCAGCGTGGTCGGCATCGGCCAGCCGAGGACGATGTTGGCGATCTTGGCGGCCGCCAGATTCACCGATGCCATGATGAAGCAGTTGAAGAAGAGCCCGAGGTATATCGCGCGGAAGCCGCGTACGAGCCGCGCAGGCTCGCCGCTGTAGCGCAGTTCGTAGAACTCGAGGTCGGTCAGGACACCGCTGCGCCGCCAGAGTCGCGCGAAGAAGAACACCGTTGCCATGCCGGTGAGCAGGAAGGCCCACCACTGCCAGTTGCTGGCAACGCCACCGGTGCGCACGAAATTGGTGACGAGGTTGGGCGTATCGGTGGAGAAGGTGGTCGCCACCATCGACACACCGATGAGCCACCACGGCGCCGATCGTCCGGAGGTGAAGAACTCGGCGGTGCTGCTGCCGGCGCGCCGAGCGAGCAGGATCGGGGGAATGGCGCAGATGATGATCGAGGCGACGACGATCGCCCAGTCGAGTGTGCTCGGATTCATGAGCGGGCCCGCACCGTCTGCCAGCGATCGCGCGTGAAGTCGGGGAACTTGACAGGCGCGCCGCCGTGCTTGACCGACGTTTCGCTCAACGGCCACGGTGCGCTCCACGCCGCGGCGTCGTAGACGTCGAAGTCGGGCGGCAATCCCTCGCGCATGCACTCGATCAGGCGGTAGGCCATGATGTAGTCCATCCCTCCGTGGCCGCCCTTCGCGCGGGCGATTTCGCCAACGCGGGTCCAGAGCGGGTGAGTGAAATCGGTCTTGAAGGTGTCGATCGGCTTGAACGATTCGCCGCCGCCCTGGCCCTCAAGGTAGATGCGCGGCGGGTAGTCCTTGAAGACGCCCTTCGTGCCGCGCACCGAGTTGAGGCGGTCGTATGGCGTTGGCGTCGTGACGGCGTGCTGCAGCAGGATGGTGCGGCCGCGCACCGTCTTCACCAGTGACGAGTTGATGTCGCCGGCGATGTAACGCTCGCGCCATTTTGGTGAATCGGCGGGAACGTGCTCCTCGCGCCAGAGCGAGAGGCCGCGCTCGTTGGTGGACATCGACACGAGGTAGTCGAAGCGATCGCCGCCGTGAATGTCGAGATACCACGCCACCGGCCCGAGTCCGTGCGTCGGATAGAAGTTTCCCTGCCGGTTGGTGTGCGGGAAGCGCCGCCAGAGTCCTTCGTCCTTGTCCTCGAAGAGGAGGCTGCGCAGGTCGTGGATGTAGGCGGCTTCGGCGTAGAGGATCTCGCCGAACATTCCCTTCTTGATCATCGTGTTGACGAGTGTCTCGTTGAAGTCGTAGCAGCAGTTCTCCATCAGGAGACAGTGCTTGCGCGCCTTCTCGGAGGCGTCGACGAGATCCCAGCATTCGTCAAGCGATGTCGCGGCCGGCACCTCGGTCGCCGCGTGCTTGCCGTGCTTGAGCGCGGCCAGGCACACCGGGGTGTGCCACGGCCAGGGCGTGGCAGTGTAGACGATGTCGATGTCGTCGCGCTCGACGAGATGTTCGAAGTCGCGCTCCCCCGCCGTGAAGAGCGCCGGCATCGGCTGGCCGGCATCGGTGACCCTCTTGGCGGCGCGCGCAACTTTCTCCGGGACAATGTCGCAGAGCGCTGTGATCCGTGCGCCGTCTACGGCGAGGAGTTCGTTGAGCACCGAGCTGCCGCGAAGGCCGGTGCCGACGATCGCGACGCGCACCTCGTCGTGGCGCTCGAAGGGCACACCCATCATCGTGTCGGCGGAGGAAACGGGACCGCGCAGCGAAGCGGAAATGGGGAGCGCGGCGGCAGCGCCCACGGCGGCGGCGCCCTTCAGCAGGTCACGTCGCGACAATACGTCGTCAGGTGATCGATGCGACATCGCGTGTCCGGGTGGAGTGAAGGCGGATGGCCAGCGCCCGCTTAGCTTCATTATCGCCGCCTCATGACCATGCCGCCATCCCGCCGCTCCCTCGGCTTTGCCGCCGCACTCGCTGTGGTGGTCGCCAACATCATCGGAACGGGCGTCTTCACCACGCTCGGGCTGCAAGTGCAGGAAACCACCGACGGCTTTGCCCTGCTGGCGCTCTGGGGGGTCGGCGGGCTGATCGCCCTCGCCGGGGCACTGACCTATGGCGAACTCTCTGCGGCGATCGGCGGCTCCGGCGGCGAATACCGCTTCCTCGGCCGGATCTATCACCCGCGGCTCGGTGCGATCTCGGGCTGGGTGTCGATCGTGGCGGGATTCGCCGCCCCCGTTGCGCTGGCGGCGATGGCGCTTGGCCGGTACGCAGGCCCGCTGCTCGGAATTCGCGCACAGACGCTCGCGATCGTGGCGATCGTCGGAGCGACGGGAATTCACATGCTCGCCCCGGCGGTCGGCGGCCGGGTGCAGGTCGTCGTCACCACGCTCAAGGTCCTGCTGATCGCCGGCTTCATCGTCGCCGGGATCGTGCACGGGGCACACAGCGGCATCTCCTTCGCGCCGAGCGGCCATTCGCTGAGCGTGATGACGAGCGGTTCGTTCGCACTGTCGCTGATTTTCGTGTCGTACGCGTACTCGGGATTCAACGCGGCGTCGTATTTCCAGGCGGAAGTGGTCGACGCCGAGTACAACGTCCCGCGCGCGATGGTGATCGGCACCGCGATCGTGATCGCGCTGTACGTCGCGATCAACTGGGTCTTCCTGCGCAGCACAGCGACCGCCGATCTCGCGGGACAGGTCGATGTCGGCGCCATCGTGGCGAGCCACATCCTGGGGAGCTCAGGTGCGCAGCTGATGAGCGGTTGCATTGCACTGCTGCTGGTGTCGACCATCAGCGCGATGACGCTGGCCGGGCCGCGCGTGATCGAGTCGATGGCAGAGGACCTGCCGCCGCTGCGCCCGCTGGCGTATCGCAGCGCATCGGGGAGCCCGCGCCGCGCGGTGATGCTCCAGGGGGCGCTCGCGATGGCCTTCGTGCTCACCGATTCCTTTGCCGAAGTGCTGACGTATGCCGGCTTCACGCTGTCGCTCTCGACGATTCTCGCGGTCGTGGGCGTCATCGTACTGCGGCGGCGGGAGCCGTCACTGCCGCGGCCGTATCGCGTGTGGGGCTATCCGTGGACGCCGCTCTTCTTCGCGGCATTCTCTTTGTGGACGTTGATCGTCGTGGTGCGCGATCGACCGATGGAAGCGGTCGGCGGAGCGGTGACGCTCGGCGTGGCGGCGCTGCTGACCTGGCTGGTAGCGGAACGGGGAGAGCAGATCTAGGCGAGCAGGAAAAACGAGCTCACTGCAGTGCTGCGGTTACGACGCTCCAGTCGAATCGCGCGACGCCACCTTGATGGTATCGATGTCGAAGACGCGGCGTGCGGATTTCCACCACGACGTGGCGGCCTTGCCCGTCGGAAGCGGCGACTCGATCACGCCGACCTTGCGATTCGCCGCCTGCACGTACTTCCCCTCGCCGACATAGATGCCGACGTGCGTGACCGCGCGACCCTTCCCGAAAAAGAGCAGATCGCCCGGGAGAAGTGCCGACGTGTCCTTGGCGACTTCGACGCCCTGCTTCGCCTGCTCGCGCGACGTGCGCGGCAGGATCAGGTCGAACTTCGACATGACCCACTGCACCAGCGCGCTGCAGTCGAACATCTTGCCCGGCACCTTCGCGCCGAGCTTGTACTTGAGGCCGACCTGTTCCCGCGCGAGCGTGACGAGCGAGTCCCGCGACGGCTGCTTGGTGAGCATCCGCGAGATCGTGGCAAACGGCTTTTCGTTGGCGGAGAACCCTGTCTGCTGGGCCGTCGCGACGCCTGCAATCCCCGCCGAGAGGGCGGAAACAAGCAAAAGCTGGCGCAGGCGGCGATTCAGGGTCACGTCGTCTCGTTACACGCGAAGGTTGGTGGTCTTATGGAACGGCCCATTCTAGTCTCGGGTTCCGTCGTGCGGAAGTGCAAGAATGTCGCAATGTGGAACAGGCGGGACTTAGAGGATGCGCTGGCCGAAGGCGCTGGCCATGAGGCCCACCGCGAGCTCGGCGGTGTGGTTGACCTCGTCGAGGACCGGGTTCACCTCGACCAGGTCCATCGACACCACCCGACTGGTGTCCCAGAGGGTTTCCATGGCGAGGTGTGCCTCACGGTAGGTCACACCGCCGCGCACCGGCGTGCCGACGCCGGGAGCCTCCCGCGGATCGACAAAATCGAGGTCGACCGAGACGTGGAATCCGCCCGTGCCATTCGACACTCGTTCGATCGCTTCGCGGAGGACGGAGCGCATGCCGCGTTCATCGAGATCGCGCATAGTGTAGATCGTCACGCCGTACTCGCGGGCGTGCGCGCGCTCGGCGGGATCGAGATCGCGCGCACCGATGATGACGACATTCTCGGCGCGCACCGCCGGCGACGGCACGGCCAGCGATGCCATCGCCCGATCGCCGTAGCCAAGCAGGTGTGCGACCGGCATGCCGTGGACGTTGCCGCTCAGCGTGCTTTCGGGAGTGTTGAGGTCGGCGTGCGCGTCGAGCCAGATCAGGCCGAGGCGTTCGCCGCGCTCGGCGAGCGCGGTCGCCACGCCGGCGACGGACCCTGCCGCGACCGAGTGATCGCCGCCGAGGACGAGCGGGATCTGGCCGTCACGGACGATCTGTGCGGTGCGGCGCGCGACGTCGCGGCAGACGTCGGTGATCGTCGCAAGAAACTCGATGCCGTGCTCGAGTCGCAGCGTCTCGCGCGTGGGCACCGACACGTCGCCGGTGTCGGTGACGGTGTGGCCGAGCTGCTCCAGCCGGCTCGCGAGGCGCGCGAGACGAACAGCGGATGGTCCCATCTCGACGCCGCGGCGCGACGCGCCGAGATCGAGTGGGACGCCGAGCAGCGCGATGGAGGTCATGGCGGGGAATCTAGTGGTCAGGCGTCGTATGTTCGTACTGGTGCTGGTGCTGGTGCTGGTACTGGTACTGGTGCTGGTGCTGGTGCTGGTGCTGGTACCGGTGCGACAGTCTCCCCCAAAGGTGACACAAGCCATGAAACGATACCTCCAACCGTTCCCGCTCTTTCTTCTCTTCGCGCGTTTGCACGCGGCCTCTGCGCAATCGGTCTCCGACGCGCCACTCGATCACGGGCTCCTCGCGTTCGACGCGCACGCCACCCTTGGCGCGTTCACCGGCACGACCCGGACGATGACCGGGCACCTGACCGGTGCGCCGTCGATCACCGGTGTCCGCGGCTGGGTCGAGGCACCGGCCGTGTCACTTACGACCAACAACGGCCATCGCGACAGCGACATGTCGTCGTCACTCGAGATTCCCAAGTATCCGACGATCCGGTTCGATCTCGATTCGGTAAGCGCTGCCGCACCAGGTGCCGATTCGATCGCCGTCACGCTGCACGGCCGCTTCACGATTCACGGGCAGACACGCGCCGCGATGATTCCGGGGTACGCATGGATCACCAGCAACGGGGCACGCTTCCGCGGCGAGACGCCGATGAACGTGAAGGACTACGGAGTGGGTGGGCTCAGCAAGATGCTCGGCGTGCTCAAGATGAACGAGATGATCGTGGTGCGCGTGGATGTGATGTTCGGCAGGTAAGAAGGCGAGAAAGCGAGAAGGGCGAGTAAACAAGTCATCCTGAGCGTAGCGAAGGATCTGCCGACGATGGCAGGTCCCTCGCTGCGCTCAGGACGACGGCTCGCTTTCTCGCTTTCTCGCCTTCTCGCTTTACTTCTTCGGGCTCTCCCCGTAGAACGTATTGAAGATGTACTTGAACGTCCCTTCGGGCTGCGCGCGGAACGTCATCTCCGGCGCGTAGAAGTACGCCGTGCCCGCTCCGACCGGTGCCATCGCCATCTCGACACCATCCTTCAGATACTCCTGGCCGATTGCCCAGCCGGAGCGCAGGGGCTCGGCGACCGAGAACCACGCGATCTTCTTCACACCCTTTGCTGCGGCGTCCGGACCGAGGCGAAGGACCGGGGAATTATCGAAGAAGATGTCCTGCACCGGGTGTGCGCCTGCCGCCACATCAATTGTCGTGTCGACCGCAACCTGCAGCACCGAGCCCGGGATGTAGTACTTGTCGTTGGAAATCCCGGCGACCTGGTTGTCGATCGGCAGGCCGAGGCTTTGCGCGAGATTGACGGCGGTGCCGCCGATGGCGACAACGCGGCCGCCCTCGTTGAGGAACGCCTTGAGATTCGGGAGGGTGGTATCCGCCGTCATCGACCCGATCTGCGCGCGATACTCTTCCGGAATGCTCGCCGGATCGGGGCCGCCGCGCCCGCCGCCACCACCACCGCGCCCGCCGCGACCGGCGCCGGGAATACCGCCGAGGAAGACGAGGACGTCAAAGTCCTTCTTGATGTTGCCGGCGTTGAGGCGCGGCGCGAAGACGCGCTCGAACGGCGCTTCGTAATGTTCGAGAATCCAGCGCGCCCAACCTGCCGGCATCGACCCACCATACTGATCGTAGAGTCCGATACGCAGCGCCTTGATCGGCGTTCCCTTGTCGGTTGCGGCGGCGGGAGTCACGGCGAGGCCGCGATCGCGCGCGAGATCGTTGAGCGTCCTGGTACTCACCGGTGTGACCGCGACGAGGAAGTTGCCGTTGGCTAGCCGTTCGACGCGCTGGTTCTGCTTCAGCAGTCGATTGACCGCAAGGAACGCGTCGGTTGACGCCGGGCTGAGCGTGACAGCCTTCGCCTTGGCGTCGACCGTCTTCGGCAACGGCGCGATCTTCTCTTCCTTGATTTCCGTCAGCGGAAGATTCGCCGGCAACGCATCGAGAATGCGATCGAACTTGAAGCCCATCTGGAACGCGAGCGTATAGCCGGCGTTGTCATATGGACGCTTCGGCGGGCCGCCGGGATACTGCAGGTCCATCGGGTGCCACTGCGGCTCGAACATGTCGAGCACATGCGGGCGGAACGCCTGATCGGACTTCACGACGAAGGAACCAGCCGGATACGTCTTGCCGCCGATCGAAAAGCTCGATGAGGCACGATTGATCTCGATGCCAGCGAACGACAGCGCCTGCAGGAAGTCGAGCGCCTGCGCGAACTCGGCCTGGTCGGACGGGATCACGAATGCGCGCGGATCGCGACGGACGGGATCGCGAAGCACGGCGGCATAGGCTTGCTGATTCCCGCCGCGACCGCCGCCTGCGCCGCGCCCGCCCGGCGCTGCACCGCGACCGCCCGCCGGATCAGCGGCCGGTGGCGTGGCGTTCGCCGTTGCATCACCGCCGAGGGCGGGAGGTGCCGCGGCGCCGCCGGCCTTCTGCGCGGCGAGGATGGTGTTGGGTGTCGTGGTCCAGGTGTCCTTCTCGCCGCGCTCGACCGAGTTGCGGCCCATGCGCCAGAAATTGAAGAGGAGATCCTCGCGATACCTCGAGGCAAGATCGAGGATCGCGCGATTCGCCGTCATCGAATAATCGATTGACTGACGGAAGTGCCAGGGGCCCCACTGAATCGGATAGATGCCATCACCGCTCGGCAACTGGCGATCAAGTACCAGCGGAATCGTCTGCGGATTGGGATTGCCGATCGACTCGGTCAGGATGCCGATCATGTTGTGGAAATATCCGGCGGTGCGAAGGCCGCCGTTCCACCAGGTGGAATAACTCGTCGAGTTCTTGTCGACGACGCCCGGCTTGCCTTCCGCCGCGAAGCGCCGCTGCATCGCCATGCCGACCCAGTCGATCGACGACGGAATCATCGGGTCGAAGTAGTAATTGAACGGATCGCGGAAGGGCGGGGCGAACATCACCGAGCCGGCAGGACCGGTCTGGTGGTGATTGTAGATGATCTGCGGATACCACACGCGATACTGGATGCGCTCACCGTTCTGCGTCTCGGGTAGCGCGGCGCGGTACCAGTCGCGGTTGTCGTCGTGGCCGGCGTACTTCTCGTACAGGCGCGGCAGGCCGCCGGTGCTGCGTCGCAGCGAATCAGCGTTGCGCATGTACCAGTTCGCCACGAGCTCCATGCCGTCGGGATTGACCTGCACCGCGAGGATGATGCAATCATCGAGAATGCGGAGCGTCTCGGGATCATTCATCGACACCATCTGCCACACGAGCTCCAGCAGCTGGTTGGCGCCGAGGACTTCGTCGGCGTGGAGGCCGCCATCGATCCAGACGATCGCCTTGCCGCTCTGCGCGAGGCGGCGCGCCGTGGCCGAATCGATGCGGCCGCGCGCGAGCTGCTCACTCGTGCGCCGATACTCGGCGAGCTTGGCGAGGTTGGCCGGACTCGACAGCACCGCCATCAGCTGCGGACGCCCTTCGGCGGTGAGGCCGATGGTGTCGAGCTTCATCCGCGGCGATTGTTTCGCGAGCGTCTCCCACCAGCGCATCAGCTGCGTGTAGTTGGGAAGGAAGTAGTCGGCGCCAACGGTGTGGCCGATCGCTTCCTGCGGCGTCATGAGGCGTTGTTGTGCTGCGAGAGGAACTGCGCAGAGCGTGAGTGCGGCAAACAGGCGCTTGGTCATTGGGGTGCCGGTTGAGGTTGTATTGGCTTGGAGGTCGTGGGCCGGGGTCCTGGGCCGTGGTTTTCGGCGCACGGATCGCGCGGAGTTTGTCGAGGCTATCCCACGACCCTCGACCCACGCCCCACGACCTGTTGTGCCCCAAACCCAGCAGCCCGCCCCGTCACCCACGCCCAGACAAAATTGTAGCCTCCAATCGGCCCGAAGGCATCCAGGAGCTCGCCGGCGAGGAAGAGGCGCGGAGCGCGGCGGCTTTCGAGCGTGAGCGGATCGACTTCGCCCAGGTCGACACCACCGCCGGTCACCTCGGCCTTCTTGTAGCCCTCATCGCCGGTCCACGGCAGTGGAAATGCGACCAGCGACTCGATCAACCTGCGGCGTGCGGTGCGGGAGAGCTGTGAGCGCTGCGTGGTCGGATCGATCGCGGCGTCCTGCAGCAGGCGGTCAACGAGGCGTGAGGGCAATTGTTCGCGCAGCGCAGTGGCGACGAGTTGCGCTGACGGAGTGAGCCGTGCCTCCCACGCCGCGTCGTCGAGTTCGCACCACTGTACGCGCAGCTGCGCGCGCACTGCATCAGCACGAGAACTGCGCACGGCGACGTGTGATACATCGAGCACTGACGGCCCGCTGTAACCGCGGTGTGTGAAGAGGAATCCACCCGATGCGGAACGGGATTCGTTTGCGGCGATGGCGGTGATCGAAGCGTCGAGCGAAACGCCGGCAAGATCGGCGAACGCCGGCGGATCGAGGGTGAGCGGAGTGAGTGCTGGGTACGTGGCGTGCATCGTGTGGCCGAGCGACGCTGCGGTGCGCAGGCCGAAGCCATCGGAGCCGGTGCTGGGAACGGAGAGGCCGCCAGTCGCCAGCACCAGGGCGTCGGCGTGGTACACGCGGCCTGCTGACGTCGCGAGAGTCCACCGTGACGCGTCGCGGGTGCATGTGGTTATCTCAGTTTCTCCGATCCACTCCACTCCGCGCCGGCGAGTTGCCTCGACGAGTGCGTCGCGCACCACACGCGACTTGTTGGCAAGGGGGAAGAGCTTGCCGGTTTCGGGTTCGAGCTCGAGCGGCAGGTCGAGCGTCTCCTCGAAGAACTTCCGCTGTTCGGCGAGCGGCCAGCTGCGAAGGATCTTCCGCATTGAGTTGGGGGAGGAATCGGTGACATAGCGGCGTTCGTCGAGCGCGCCCGGGAGGACGTTGCAGCGTCCGCCGCCGGAGATGAGGATCTTGCGTCCACCGTCGCGCGTTCGTTCGAAGAGGAGGGTGCGACGGCCGGGGCCGGCGGCGTGGATTGCCGCCATGAGCCCAGCCGCGCCTGCCCCGACGATGGCGCTGACCGGTTCTGGTGCACTGCTGGAACGTCCGATGGGAGGCACTCGGGGCACGGGAGCGGTAACGTTTCGTTTAGAATTGTAGCTTGGCCCGTCCCCCGACCGAGGGTTGATGCCGCACCAGCACAATGCCGCGCCAGTTTTCAGCGAGCCGACCGGTCGCCGCTGGCAGCGCGTGCGCGTGGGCGCCATCGCAATCGGGGCCGCAAGCATTCTCGCGGTGGCCGGGCTCATTGCGGCGGCACTCCTGCCACCGGTGCTGCCGCAGTCGCACGCGTTCGATCCGGCGGTCAAGCCGCGCGTCAAGCGTCCGTCGGCGATCGCCGCCCAGGCGCAGCGCGATGCGCGCGAGGAGCTGTATGCCAAGCTCCGCAAGGGCGAGTCGCCTGTTGCCCATCCGGTCTTTCCCACCAAGCGTCGTCCCGGTCCGCCCGCGAGCGATTCGATCCTCGCCGGCTTCTACGTCGGGTGGGACGAACACTCGTACGAATCGCTCGTCGCGCACATCGATGATCTCGACTGGGTGATCACCGAGATGGCGTTCATTGCGCCATCAGGTGACACGATCAAGATCGCGACCGACAGGTTCAAGATCCTCGATCTCGTCCGGAAGGAACCCGCGGAGAACCGTCCCAAGGTGTTGCTGATGGTGAGCAACGTGCAGGAGGGAACGGAAGGAAAATTCGGCGGCATCAACAGCCATCGGCTGCTCACCAATCCGGTGTTCCGCAAGCGCGCCGCCGAGCGCCTGGCGCGCGAGGTTCGCGACTCGGGATACGCGGGCATCACGGTCGATTTCGAGAGCGTGCCACGCGAAGAGTACGGGCAGCTCGGTGACTTCCTCGACGACCTTCGCGCGGCGCTCGGCCCAGGGCCGCTGCTGACGCAGGCGATCCAGGATTACCTCGAAGGCCCGTTCGTCCGGCGCTACGCCGATCGCTGCGACAAGCTCATCCTGATGGTATACGACCAGCACTACAAGGCGACGGAGCCCGGGCCGGTGGCGGGCCGCGACTGGTTCACCGAGGTGACGGACTCGCTGCTCCGCTGGATCCCGCGCGGCAAGGCCATGATGGGGATCGCGGCGTACGGCTACGAGTGGACCGATCGCGGCGGCAAGCAGAACATCGAGCACGTGACCGCCGGCGATGTGTGGAGTCGTTCGCGCGCCAATCATGTGCTGCCGTACTTCGACACCGACGTGAGCAATCCGTACCTCGCGTGGACCGACGCCGATTCGATCGACCACTTCATCTGGTACATGGACGCGACGACCGCGGCCGACGAGATGCGCATCGCGCGCGCGATGGGGGTCACGTCCGCCGCCATCTGGCGACTCGGCGGCGAGGACCCGTCGCTCTGGCGGATGTTCGGCCGCCACGGCGAAATGCAGGGCGTCGCGTCGATCGACACGATCGATCCTGGCTACAACGTCTCATTCCCGGGCGACGGCGGGGAGCTCCTCACGGTGCTCGGCAAGCCATTCGCCGGCTTGCGTCATGTAAGCACCGACAGCATCGGCGTCATCACGAGTGTCACGACCGACAGCGTCCCGGGGGAGTGGATCGTGGCGCGCGCCGGCCACCAGGAACACGAGGTGGCGCTGACCTTCGACGACGGGCCTGGACGCTGGACCAAGGAGATTCTCGACACGCTCAAGTCGCGCCACGCGCCCGCCGCGTTCTTCGCGATTGGTGATCTTGCGGCGAGTCACTACGGATTACTGCGGCGGATCGTGAGCGAAGGACACGAGATCGGCAATCATACCTTCACGCATCCCGATCTCTCCGACAAGTCGCCGTGGTGGACACGGCTCGAGATGTCGGCCACCAGTCGCCTCTTCGAGGCGATCCTCGGCCGCCGCACCATCCTGCTGCGCACGCCGTTCCTTGGCGACAACGATCCGTCGACGCCCGATGAACTGGTGCCGATCTCGATCGCCACCGACCTGGGCTACATCTCGGTCGGGCTCAGCATCGACGGCGAGGACTGGCGCGAAGGGATGACCGAGGCGCAGATCGTCGACACGGTGCTCAAGCAGCGCCGCAACGGCCGCAACAACAATCCACCCGGCAACGTGATCCTGCTGCACGACGGCGGCGGCGATCGGTCGCGAACCGCCGCGGCGCTCGGGAAGTTGATCGACTCGTTGCGCGCCAATGGCGACACCATCGTCTCCCTTGGCACGCTCGGCGGGCTGCCGCCGGACGTCGTGATGCCGCGGGTGACCGGCCGCAGCTCCTTCACGCGACTGTTGCTGCTGTTCGTGTTCGGCGTGGTGTCGCTGTGCGAAGTCGGCTTCTACTGGGCGTTCTTCATCGCCATCATCCTCGCGATGGCGCGACTGACGATCATTCTCGCGCTCGCGGCATTCCAGCGATTTCACCGACGGCGACACCGGCCCGGCTACGCCCCGCCGGTCAGCGTTGTCATCCCGGCGTTTCGCGAGGAGAAGGTCATCATCGCGACGGTCAAGTCGCTGCTGCAGCAGGATTACAGCGGCCCGCTCGAGGTGCTGGTTGTTGACGATGGTTCGCCAGACGAGACGTTTGTCACCGCGGAGCGCGCCTTTGCCGGTGAGGGGCGCGTGCGGGTGCTCACCAAGCCGAACGGCGGCAAGGCGAGTGCGCTCAATTACGGCATCCAGCACGCCAACGGTGAGATCATCGTCGCCCTCGATGCCGACACCTTGTTCGATCCAGAAGCAGTGCGCCTCCTGGTGCAGCCGCTCGCCGATCCGCACGTGGGGGCGGTGGCGGGCAATGCCAAGGTCGGCAACAGGATCAATCTGGTCACGCGGTGGCAGGCGCTCGAGTACATCACCTCGCAGAACCTCGATCGACGCGCCTTTGCACTCCTCGACTGCATCATGGTCGTCCCGGGAGCGATCGGCGCGTGGCGCAAGGCGCTGGTGCTGGAAGTCGGCGGCTTCTCCAACGACACGCTGGCGGAGGACCAGGATCTCACCCTGTCGATCGGCCGCGGCGGCTATCGCGTGGCCTACGCCGACCGCGCCATCGCATGGACCGAGGCGCCCGACACGTTGCGCGCGCTCGCGAAGCAGCGCTTCCGCTGGGCGTACGGCACGCTGCAGTGCGCGTGGAAGCACCGCGACCTGCTCTTCCGGCGCGAGGCGGGGACGATCGGTTTCGTTGCGCTGCCCAACGTCTGGATCTTCCAGCTCGGCTACTCGTTCATCGCGCCGATCGCGGACCTGGTCTTTGTCTTTTCCGTGATCGGCGTGTACCTGACGTTCCGTGAGCACAACACCACGTACGCCATCGAATCGCTCACGAAGATCGTCGAGTGGTACGGCGTCTTCATCGTGGTGGACTGGGCGGCCGCCACGCTCGCGTTCCTGATGGAACCGGACGAGGACCGGCGGCTCACGTGGCTCGTCTTCCTGCAGCGCTTCGTCTATCGTCAGGTGATGTACTGGGTCGTGCTGCGCTCGTGTGTTGCCGCGCTGCGCGGCCGCCTGGTCGGCTGGGGCAAGCTCGATCGCAAGGCAACCGTCGGAGTGCGCACCGCATGAGCCCGACCGTCCCGGAACGCCAGCTTCGCGAACCGGCGCCGCTGCGGCCGACCCCGCCGGTCGATGTCGCCGCACTGCAGCGACTGCTCGACGGTCCTGCGTTCGCGACGCGCGACCGCGTCCGCACCATCCTGAGTTCACCGGAGTTCGGGTATCGCGCCGAGCTGAGCGATGAGCGCTATCGCGAAGTGGTGCTGCAGTGGCTGCGGAAGCTTACGGCGGAAGGATTTGGTGCCCTGGCCGTCCCGCAGGAATTTGGCGGGGGAGGGGATCCGCGCGGCTTCCTTGCCGCCTTCGAAACACTGGCGTTTCACGATCTCTCGCTCACGATCAAGTTCGGCGTGCAGTTCGGGCTCTTCCAGAGCAGCATTCTCCTGCTGGGGACGCGCTGGCACCACGAGCGATTCCTTCGCGCGACGAGCAGTGGCGAGCTCCTCGGCGGCTTCGCGATGTCGGAGCTGGGACATGGGTCGAATGTCCGCGACCTCGAGACCACTGCGACCTACGACGCGGCGAAGCGCGAATTCGTGATTCACACGCCAGCGGGCTCCGCGCACAAGGAGTGGATCGGCAACGCCGCAGTGCACGGCCGGATGATGACGGTTTTCGCGCAGCTGATCGTCGGGGGGACGAATCACGGCGTGCACGCGCTGCTCGTGCCGATTCGTGATGCCGATGGGAAGCCGTGCCCGGGGGTGCGTATCGGCGACACCGGGCACAAGGAAGGGCTCAACGGCGTCGACAACGGCCGCATCTGGTTCGACCAGGTTCGCGTGCCGCGCGAACACCTGCTCAATCGCTTCGGCGACGTATCGGCGGAGGGGATCTACTCCTCGCCGATCGACAATCCGGCAAAGCGATTCTTCACGATGATCGGCACGCTGGTGGGCGGCCGCATCACCATTGGCCTGTCGGCCCTTTCAGCGGTCAAGTCGGCGTTGACGATCGCGATTCGCTACGGCAACCGGCGCCGGCAATTCGGCGAGCCCGGCCAGCCCGAGATTGCGCTGCTCGACTATCGGACGCACCAGCGGCGGCTGCTGCCGGCGCTCGCCACGAGCATCGTGCTGGACATCGCGCTCTCGCGCATGGTCGATCGGTTCATCGAGATGAAGTCGGGTGACACCCGCCTCGTCGAGGGCCTCGCCGCGGGATTGAAGGCGTACACGACGTGGTTCGCGCAGCAGGCGATTACCGACGCGCGTGAATGCTGCGGCGGACAGGGCTTCCTTGCGGTCAACCGGATCGCGGTCCTGCGACGCGACATCGACGTGTGGACCACATTCGAGGGCGACAATACCGTCCTGATGCAGTTGCTTGCGAAGGGATTGCTGACGGGATACAAGCAGGAGTTCGCCGAAGTGGGAGTGATCCGTCTCTTCGCGCGGCGCGCCACCGCCTCGCTGCGGGCGCACAACCCGATCACGACGCGGCGCGACGACGAAGATCACCTGCGCGACCCTGCGGCGCAGCTGGCGCTGCTGCGCTATCGCGAGGACCGGCTCCTCGATGCGGCCGCGCGACGGCTCCGCGCCCGGGCGAAGAAGGACGATCCCACGCACGCGATGATCGACGTGCAGGATCACCTGATGCATCTCGCCACCGCGCACGTCGAGCGGGAATCGTTCGAGGGGGTGCAGGAGGAGATCGAGCGCGCCGGTCCCTCCCTGCGCCCACTGCTGGAATTGTTGCGCGACACCTTCTGGGCAGGGTGCGTCGAGCGCGACATGGGGTGGTACATGATGAGTGGCGCGGTGGAGACGCCCAAGGCGAAGGCGATCCGCTACCTGGTCAACAAGTGCATCCAGGAATTGCGGCCGGTAGCGGAGGAGATCACCGCGGCGTTCGGGATCCCCGAGGCGGTGCTGGCCGCGCCGATCGCCAGCGACCCGCTGCCGACCGCGGGGAACCGGCCCTCCTGAACGCTGGCTACCCGAGCGGCTCAGCCGCCGCGGCGAGCAATTCGGCGGCGGCCTTCGCGTGGGGAACGAGTGCCATCACATCCCCCTTGAGCAGCTTCAACCGTCCGAGCATCGCGGCCGCGGCGGGCGTGGTGCGGGCGGTGGCGAGGTCGCGCCAGGTGTCGGGGGTAGCAGCGAGGATGAAGTCCGCGCTGTCGCGATCGCCGGCGCGCCCGGCGCGCGCCTCATCGCACCGGCCACGATTGACGACGACCCAGCTGCTGCGCTCGTCGCCGCCGGCTGAGGATTCGAGCAGCACGAGGTTTCCCGACCAGTCGGCCGCAGCGGAGGCAAAGGCACTCGAACTGTTGAGCCGCTCTTGCCAGGCGCGGAGCGAATCGGGAGAGAAGAGGTCCATGGACAAGAATAAGTGCGTCTGAGCCGGGCAACCGTATCGCCTGGGTACCTGCGGTGAACGGCTACCAGCGGATGTTGCGCTCCGCTCTGGTGGCCGCGCTGCTGGTCAGCGCGATACGCCCGCCATACCCCGACCAGATGCTGTTGCAACACATCCCCACCGTTGTCGCGTTGCTCGCGTTCGCGCCACTGGCGCGTCGCTGGCCGCTGAGGAGAGAGGCGCGCAACGCTGTCGCCCTGAGCAACGCGAAGGGCTTCCGGGACTGATGACGTCCGGAAGCCCTTTGGCGTTCCCAGCCATGGAAGCGCTTCGCTACGCTCAGCGCGACATTCGTCTCGTCTCTCGTCTCTCAGTGCTTTCTGATCGCAATCCCGCCGTTCACCGTCTCGATCTTGATCCGCCGCCCGCCGGCTCCGATCCGCCCGTTGAACGATTTCGGTCCCCATCCCTTTTCGATCCGCACCGGGAAATCGCTCTGGATCGAGCCGCTCACCGTTTCGCCGCTCACGTCTGCGCTGAGCGACGCGGGGAAGGTGAGTTCCACCGCACCATTCACGGTGGTGATGTTCATCGTTCCCTCCCAGCCCACGCGCGAGAACCGGGCGGTGATCGTGCCGTTGACGGTTTCCAGTGACGACGCGCCGGTTCCCTCGTAATCGAGGTTGCCGTTCACCATGTCGATCTTTGTGTCGGCCTCGCCACCAGAGACGGTGACGTTGCCGTTGACGTTGTCGACCGAGAGCCGCGCGCCTGCGGGAACCTTCACCGAGTAGTTCATTTCGACTTCGATCGTGTTCTTGCCGTGCCAGTCACCGTCGTTGTTGTCGCCATTGCACGACGTGCGGTTGGTGTCGCGCCGGAGATAGACGGTGCAGACGCGGATGCCGCCGTCGCGCTCCTCCATGATCGCCTTGACCAGCGATCCGTCGCCCTTCTTGACGACCTTGGTCACCGTCACTTCGGCGGTGCGCCCCGAGGCGCGCGAGACCTGGATCGTCCCGGTGATGTTCTCGATTTCCAGGCGCGCGCCGTCGCCGAGCGACTTGCTGAAGCGGTAGTCCTGGGCCGCAGCGGGTGCCGCGACGAGCAGGCCGGCGAAGAGAAAGAGTCTGTTGCGCATCATCATGCTCCTGGAAAGGAAGGCGTCGCTCACAGTCCGCCCCGACCGCGCCGGCGCGGCGCATCGGTGGTCGTGCCGCGCTTGACGCCGTCGCTGCTCCGCAACCGGATCGAGCCGTCCACACTGCTCAGGTCCAGCTCCGGTCCGCGGCCGTCGCCCATATCGCCGTGGAACGACTGCGGTCCCCACTTGCCGACAACAGTAACCGGGAAGTCGCTGTCGATGTCGCCATCGACGGTGTGCCCGCTGATGCGCGCATTCATCGACGCCGGAAGGGTCAGCTCGATCGAACCGTCGACGGTGCGCACCGACAATGAGTGGCCCCAGTCGCGGTTGCTGATCGTCGCCGTGATCGACCCGTCGACCGTGTTGAGCACTTCCGGCGCAACGCCATCAAACGTGATGCTGCCGTCGACGCTGCGAAAGGTACCCGGCGTGTCGATGCCGCGGGCGTCGATACTGCCATCGACGGTGTTGACGGTGATGGCGACTCCGGCCGGGAGCCGGACCTCGTAGTCCATGTCGACGTCGAGCGGTTCGCGGCGGTCGTAGTGGCCGTTGTTGCGATGATTGCAACCGCCGTCGTCGCGCGTGTCCTCGAGATAGACGGTGCAGACTCGATAGCCGTCGGAGGTCTGTTCGAGGACCGCCTTGACGAGGTCACCGTTGCCGCGCCGAACGATCTTGTGCGCCACGATCTCCGCCGACTGACCCCGCCCCTGCGACACCGTCACCTTTCCGTCGATGTTGCTGACTGACAGCCGCTGTCCCGAGCGGAGCGCGGGGGTGAAGCGGGTATCGCTGGTGCTGACGACGCGATCCCGGCGCTCCGGGGGAGGCGCGGCGTCGCGGCTGCGGCGCTGGGCCGTGGCGCCGGGCGCAATCAGCAGGGCGAGGGCGGCGACAGAGAGGAGCTGGGTTCGCATCGAGTGTCCTTGGCTGAACTGGTTGGGGTCGCGATCTTCAAGGGGATAGACGGCGCGACCCTCGCCGAGGGTTGCATTGCCGGTCCTGCCGCCCAGCCCGGAGCTCTCATGCCTGCGTTGATCAACCGCCGCGGTTTCGTGGCCGCCTGCGCCGCCCTTGGCGTGCCGGCCGACTTCTCCCACCGGCTCTGGGCCGAGATCGCGCCCGACGCGCCAGATGATGCGCCCGTGGTACTCGACCCGATCACCAAGGAGCAGATCGCGGCCGCCGAGAATGTCCTCGGCCTCTCCTGGCGGGACAAGGACCGTGAGATGATGCTGCCGACGTTGCAGCGGGCGCTGGCAGGCTACTCCGCACTGCACGCAGTGCCGCTCCCCAATTCGGTGCCGCCCGCGTTCTACTTCGATCCGGTGCCGGTCGGCAAGACGCCGAAAGGCCAACCCAAGGCTGCGCCGCATGCGCCACGGCCGATGTCGGCGGTCAAGCGACCGGAGACGGAATCGGATTGGGCCTACGCGGGCGTCGCGACGCTGAGCCGGTTGATCCATTCGCGCGCGGTCACGTCGCGGCAACTGGTCGAGCGGTCGCTGGCGCGCATCGAGAAGTACACGCCCGAATTGCTCTGCGTCATCACACCGACGCGGGAGCGCGCGCTGGCGCAGGCCGATCGGCTCGACGCCGAAGCGAAGGCCGGAAAGTTCCGCGGTCCGCTGCACGGCATTCCATATGGCGTGAAGGATCTCTTCGCCGTTCCAGGGTATCCCACCACGTGGGGCTCGCCGATCTACAAGGATCAGGTGCTCGATGTGACGGCGGCCGTCGTCGAGAAGCTCGATGCTGCCGGTGCGGTGTGCGTCGCCAAGACGTCGCTCGGCGAGTTTGCACAGAATGACGGCTGGTTTGGTGGACAGACGAAGAATCCGTGGAACACGACGCAGGGCTCGAGTGGATCGTCGGCCGGGTCGGCCAGCGGTGTGTCGGCCGGACTCTATCCGTTTGCGATCGGGACGGAGACGCAGGGCTCGATCATCTCGCCATCGACCGTCTGCGGTGTCAGCGGATTGCGACCGACGTATGGCCGCGTGTCGCGCTACGGCGGGATGGCGCTCTCGTGGACGATGGACAAGGCAGGGCCGATCGCGCGCAGCGCCGAAGATCTTGCCCTCGTCTTCGCCGCGATTCACGGGCACGATCCGCGCGACCCGTCGACGCGCGACATGCCGTTCGACTTCGATCCCACCCTGCCGCTCTCGAAGATTCGCATCGGGGTGACGCAGAACATGCTGACGCCGCCCGATACGGCCGCGATGTCCGCCGCAGCGGCTGCCAATCCAGGGCGGGGCGGTCGCGGCGGCGGCGCTGCGGCAGCGATGGCCAACTACCAGGCGAACAAGGTGGTGCTCGACGCCCTGGCGAAGCAGGGGGCGAAGTTCATCCCGGTGACCTGGCCGACGGAGCCCTCGGGCCAGACGATGGGTCAGATCCTCAACGTCGAGGCGGGCGCCGCGTTCGCCGCCATCACGCGCGACAACACCGTCGACCAGGTGCTGATCCAGGCACAGTGGCCCAACACCTTCCGCGCCGCCACCTTCGTCTCGGCGGTGGATTATGTGCTGGCGAATCGCGCGCGCACGCTGCTGATCCAGAAGTACGACGAGTTCTTCAGGGATGTGGACGTTGTCGTGGGCGGCGGCAACCTGCAGGCCACCAATCTCACCGGCAATCCGCAGATCGTGGTGCCGCTGTCGGTGAGCGAGACGCAGCGCAACACCGGCATTTCCTTCGTTGGGGCGCTGTACCGAGAGGACCTGTTGTTGCGGCTGGCCCACGCGTGGCAGACTGCGAGCGACGTGCACCTGAAGCGGCCGCCGAAATTTGCGTAGGGGCTGAACACGGGGCCGTCGTCCTGAACGAAGTGAAGGACCTGCTGGCACGAGCAGGTCCTTCGCTGCGCTCAGGACGACTTACATCTTCTTCTTGACGATCACGTCTCCATTGAACACGTCGACGCTCACGCGCGCGGCGCCGCCGCCGAAGACCGCCGTGATCTCGCGTTCCTCGGCGTCTTCCTTGTGCCGGTCCCGGTTGCGATCCCTGCCGCGGTTGTCGCGCGACTGCGAACTCCCGGCGCCGGCGATGGTCGCAGCGATCTGCGGTGAGCGCAGCTGGCCGTGCATGGTGGCTATGTGCATTCGCGCGCTCACGTCGCCCGGCAGCGTCAGGATGACGTTGTCGTTCTGGCTGCTGAACTCATAGTTCCCCGTCGGCGAGAAGATTCCCTCGAATTCGACCGCGCTGTTGATCGTCTCGGCCGTGACCGTTTCCGACCGGATGCCGCGCAGCACGATGCCGCCGTTCACGTTGTCGATGTTGAGCACCGCGGACGTGTTCGTCACCGACACGGTTCCCGCCGTTGCGTCCACCGAGAGCTTGGTGCCCTTGAAGTCGTTGATCACGATGTCGCCGCCGACGGTTTCGAACTCGGCCACGCCGGAGCCGCCGGTCACGTGAATCCACCCCGTCACGGTCTCGGCGTGAAGGCGCGCGGGCGTGCCAAGGATCGTGAGGTTGCCGCCGACGGTGCTGATCTCGACGCGCGCGTTGGGTGGCACGGTCACGTCGATCGGACCGGTGCTCGGGCCAGGGTGACGAGGGGTATTGTCGTCGCCAATGGAAATGGTGCCGCCATCGAGATTGGCGCGGCCGCCGCGGACCAGGACCTGGTCGCCGGCGCCGATGTGCAGCGTGATGTCGCGCAGGTGGCTGTCGATTTCGACAGCGCCATTGCGCGGCAGGCGGAATGTGGTGTCAACCGGGCTGCCGTGAATGGCGAGCACGAGCAGCAGCGAGGCCGTCATCAGGACTCCCGCTGGGCTAGTTCGGACACGGTGCGCAGCAGCTGCAGCTTCTTCTTGAGGGTGCTGGTAAGGAAGCGCGCCGCGCGGGGATCGTCCGGAGACGCTGACTGGCGTGCAGCCGCCTGCGCGATGGCCTGATCGAGCATCGTGAGGGTGCGATTGACCGTCGTGCGCGCCTCGGGATCGAGCTGTGCGATCGAGCCCTTGACGGCCCGCTCGAGGTCATCGACCGCCTTGGCGAGGGCGGCGTCGCTCGGTGCCATGATCGTGGCGAGCGTCGGAGACGATGATGCCGACGTGGCGTTGGCCGCGACCGCACTGTCCGTCTGCGGCGCCTGACGGCGGAGGACCAGGGCAGTGCCGGTCGACGTGGCAACGGCGATCACGAGGCCGGCCGCGATGGCGGTCGGCCAGCGCAGCAGCACCATGCCCGGTGGCCGGCGCGGCTCGAGACGGCGGGCGATGTGCGGCCAGAGGTCCGCGGCGGGATGACTGTCGCGCAGGCGCGCGATCTCCTCGCTCAGGCGCGGATCGAGTTCATTGTCCATCGAGCATCCTCCGGAGCGCCGCGCGGGCGCGGGAGAGCTGCGACTTCGACGTTCCCGGAACCAGCCCCATCTGCTCGGCGATCTCCTCGTGCGTCCATCCTTCGACGTCATGCAGCACGAACACCTTACGCGCACCATCGGGCAAACGTGCAATCGCGGCGTCGAGATCGATGCGCGCGGCCGGGTGGTGCGGCGGATGTGCAGCGTCGGCGTAGGCGAACTCGTCGTCGAGGATCCAGGTGCGGTCGCCCTTCTCGCTCCGCCGGCGGCTCAGCACCACGTTGACGCCCAAGCGGTAGAGCCAGGTACCGAAGGCGCTCTCACCGCGGAAGGTGGCCAGCTTGTCCCACGCGCGGACGAAGATGTCCTGCGTGAGGTCATCGGCGGCGTCGGGGCCTGCCATGCGGCGCGCCATGGTGTGGATTCGCGCTACATGGCGCCGGTAGAGACGTTCGAATGCTTTCTCATCACCGGCGGCAGCGCGCCTGGCGTCGAGCGATTCGACGTCAACCGGCGCTGAGTCCCGGCTGAGACCGGCGAGAGTCATGGTGAGGGTCGTCACGGAAACTTGGACGCCCTTAGCGGGGCCAAGGTTGCATCGTCAGGCAGGCCACTGCTGCGTCAGGCAATGAAACGCGCCGAGCCCCCAGACGAGCTCGCGGCAGTCGATCGTGACGACCTTCCTGCTGGGGAAGAGCGGCTGCAGCACCTCCGCCGCCTCGCGATCGGTGGCCGGGTCGTATCCAGGCAGCAGCACCACGTCATTTGCGATGTAGAAATTGGCGTAACTCGCAGGCAGCCGCTGTCCGTCGTACACCAGCGCCGGCGGCATCGGCAGCTCGACGATGCGCAACGGCCGATCGTCCTGATCGGTCATCGCCTGAAGGCGGCGCAGGTTGTCCTGCAGCGGCTCGTAGTTCTGGTCGTGCCGGTCGCGCTCCACGACCGTGACGACCGTGTGCTCATCCACAAAGCGCGAGAGATCGTCGACGTGCCCATCGGTGTCGTCGCCCGCGATGCCATCGCCGAGCCAGAGGATCTTCGAGACGCCGAGATAGTCGCGGAGATTCTTCTCGATCTGCTTCCTGTTCAGCAGCGGATTGCGGTTCTTGTTGAGGAGGCACGCTTCGGTAGTGAGCAATGTCCCTGCGCCGTTCACGTCGATCGATCCGCCCTCGAGGATCATGCCGGGCAGCTCGACCGGAATGCCAAGCTCCGCGCCGATCCGGCTGGGGATCACGTCATCGTGGTCGTACGGCGGATACTTGTTGCCCCAGGCGTTGTAGCCCCAGTCGAGAATCAGCTGCTCACGCGCACCAGCGTGATTCCGTTGCAGGAAGATCGGCCCGTGATCGCGACACCATGCGTCATCGGTCGGGTTGTGATGGAAGAAGACGTTGTCGGTCGGGACGTGCGCGTCGGTGAGCACGAAACGCGCGCCCTGTTCCATCGCGTCACCGTTGACGTTGATGTGGACTTCCTCGCCGGTGGCGAGGTGGCGGATCGCTTCGGCGATGATCCGCGGGATCGGTGCGAAGTTGCCGGGCCAGGAAGCTTCCTTGTGCGGCCACGAGAGCCAGGTGCCGCGGTGCGGCTCCCACTCGGCCGGCATGCGGTAGCCGCGCTGCGCCGGCGTGCCCTTATCCGTCAAGGTACCGCTGCGTCAGGCCCTGGTAGGCGTCGATGCGGCGATCACGCAGGAACGGCCAGTGGGTGCGGACAATGTCAACCTGGGCCAGGTCGCAATCGGCGACGAGCACGGCTTCGTCCTGTGCCGCCTTGGCGAGGATGCGCCCGTTGGGATCGGCGATGAACGAGCCGCCCCAGAATTCGATGCCGTTGGCATTCGGTTCGCTGCCAGGCAGCACTTCGTGTCCCGTGCGATTGACCGCGAGCACGTAGCAGCCGTTGGCCACCGCATGGCTGCGCTGGATCGTCTCCCACGCCGCTTGCTGCCGCTCGCCGTACTCTTCTTTCTCCGGCGGCAGCCAGCCGATGGCAGTCGGATAGATGAGGATTTCGGCGCCCTGCATCGCCGTGAGTCGGGCGGCCTCGGGATACCATTGATCCCAGCAGACCAGCACACCGAGCTTGCCCGCGCGAGTGTTCCAGACGCGAAAGCCCAGGTCGCCCGGGGTGAAGTAGAACTTTTCGTAATATTGCGGATCATCGGGGATGTGCATCTTGCGATACTTGCCGAGATACGTGCCGTCGGCGTCGATGACTGCCGCGGTGTTGTGGTAGAGTCCCTCGGCGCGCTTCTCGAAAATCGACGCGACGATCACCACGCCAAGTTCGGCGGCGAGCGCTCCAAGGCGCTCGGTCGTTGGTCCGGGGATGGATTCGGCAAGCTTGAAGAACTCGTGGTCCTCACGCTGGCAGAAGTAGTACCAGTTGAAGAGCTCCTGCAGCACGACCAGTCCCGCGCCGCGCCGGGCCGCCTCGCGAATGCCTTCGATGGCATGCTCGAGGTTGGCGGCCTGATCGGGACCGACACGTTGCTGGACCAGTCCGGCGCGCACCATGCGTGAAGGAGAGGACATGGCCGTTAAGATAGTCGGCATGACTTCTGGGTCGTGGGCCATGGGCCGCAGGTCGCGATGGATTATGGTGATGATCGTCGTGAGTCTTGTGGGCTGCCGATCGGTCGCCGCGCAGCGGCTCGATTGGCGCACGCGCGCGACGCTCTACGCCGACAACACCGAGTTCTTCACGCCGTACCGCGTCGGCGAAACGATCATGGGTGGCCAGCTGTCCAGCTGGCTCGCCGCCGGGTTGAATCGGCGCGACGAGCTGAGAATCGGCCTATTTGCCGACCGCCGATGGGGAAGCGACCGGTTCGTCGATTCGATCAAGCCGATCCTGGCGCTGCGGCACGCCACGACGCATTCGCTCGGGGTGCTTGGCACCCTCGAGACGGTGAACCGTCATGGACTTCTCGAACCGCTCATGGTCACGACCCGTGAACTGACCACGCCGATCGAATACGGCGGGCAGTGGATCGTCAATCATCGCCGTTTCTACCTCGACGCCTGGCTCAACTGGCAGAAGCTCAACACGCCGTCGCAGCGCGAGCAGTTCGAACTAGGCACCGTGATTCGCGCCGAACCGGTGCGGCACGTCTCTGTCGGCGCACAGCATCTCTGGTCACACCGCGGTGGCCAGCTCTACGATATCTCGCCGGTCACCAACAATCACGCGTACGGCCTCGGCATCTCGCTGCACGACTCCATCGGCGTGCTCGGCCGCAGCTACCTCTCGGCGTGGGAGCTGTGGAGCAACGGACACCTCACGCCGTATTATCCCGGCGATCGGCCGGACAAGGGACACGGCACGTACCTGCGTGCCGGGGTGACGCCATGGAATTGGGCGGAGGTATTCGCAATCCACTGGATCGGCCGCGACTACAACGCGGATGCGGGCGACAATAACTACAACTCGACCGGATTCGACATCGGCACGTACCATTCGCGTCGGGTGTACACCGAGATCGGCATGATCCGCCGCACGCCGATGGGCGGCGGCGCGACGTTCGACGCGGAATTTCGCTTCCACAACATCGACAACCTGAAGAGCGTGGCCTTCTTCGATACGCGGTGGGAGATTTCGTATCGGGTGGTGATTCGTGCCCCAATTGATGTGCGGGTGAGGTAGGGAAGGCGAGAAGGCGAGAAAGCGAGAAAGCGAGAAAGCGAGAAAGCGAGAAGGCGAGAGGCGAGAAGGCGAGAAGGCGAGTGGTGACGCGGTCCCCGTTGCCTTTTGCCTCCTGCCCTATTGCGCCTTCCGCACGAGCACTCTCGCCGCGCCACTCCCCGCCGGCCAGCGCAGCACCGTGGCCGTCCCCTGTGTCGCCCGCTCGAACCCCTTCTCGCTCTTGGCCATCGTCTCGATCTCGTAGTCCCACCGTTCCGCGTCGCCAGTGTCGATCTCCAGCGCTGCGGAATACGAGAGCTCGGTCGCGAACCACGCATCGACGGGATACTTCGCCGGCATCCAGCGCCACTCGCATGAAATCATCTCGTCGGTCACGACGATCGACTTGTCGACGTCGTCGCAGTGCATCGTGACGCGGACACCGCCGTTCTCGGGGTGGTGCGAGGCGCCGAAGCGCTGGCCGGCCCAGCTCTGCAGTGGAACGACGCGGCCGGCGACGAAATCTGCCACCGTGGTATCCGCGCCAATGATCCGATCGACGAAGAGGCCGCGACGATCGGTGTCGATCGGCGGAATCTCGGCGAGTTGCGATTCGAGATCGTGAATGGAGGGCGCGCCATCGGTGGAGGCAAGCGCGTCAGCCGGGGCGGTGCCGTCGAGTGGCTCGTGGTACGCTTCGCGGTGGCGCATGACGACGTTGAGGAGATTTTCCCCGGCATCGAGGTCAAGCCACAGCGGTATCATGCCGCCACAGGCGGGTGAGATGATGCTGCTCGATCTGGCAGAGTGGATCCAGAACTCGTTGTTCCCGTCGGCATCGATATCTATTGCATCAACCGCCACGCCTGAGTCGTGCCGTAGCGCCGCTTCTGCCTGCGCCAGGCTCGACCAGATGTCGCCACGCAGGAACTGCAGGTAGAGTCCGCCGAAGACGCCGTGCCAATACGCGTCGTTGCACTGAGCGCGGCCGATCAATCGGCGAACCTCCGGGGGGTTGCCGTGATGGCGACACAGCCCCGAAAGAGTCAGTGCGTACTTGTGCATCAGGTTGCTTTCGGGGTAGCGGACGAGGAAGTGACGCCAGTGGCCGCCGCGAAGCAGGCCGCCCTCCACGCCGTCGAGCCGGTCCTTCCATTCGTGTTCCAGGCGCAATAGCGCGCGCGACGGCTCGAACGGCAGCGACCACCCTTCCATTTCGCGATACGAGGCCGAAGGGAGGTACGCCAGGCCCCCCGAGGTGATTCGCGTCAGTGCATCGTCGAAGCGTGACAGCCGCACTTCGTTGGTGTCGCGCAGCTCGCGCATGGTGCCGAGGAAGGACTCGAGCCAGCCGTCGTCGTAGAGCCATTTGCGAGTGCCGGGCCAGCCGCCGAACTTCTCGCCGTCGTCGCCGAGGACGGCGAGCTGATGTCCCGCGGCGCGAAGCGAGCGGAAATACGTCGCAAGTTCTGCTGGCGGACGGAACGGAATCAGGTACCGCAGCTTTTCGTCGATTGGAAAGAGGTTGAGCCGATGGCCGCCGGCTTCGGTGACAAAATGTGAATGAAGCTGATCGGCGGTGAACCCCGTCACGCGAAAGTGGCGATCATCGACCAGCACGTACTTGACACCCGCGCCGGCGAGTTCTCCCGGCATCGTGGGCTCCCAGACCCGCTCGGTGAGCCAGAGGCCGGTTGCCTCGACGCCAAAGCGCTGACGAATCCACTCGCGATGGCGCAGCACCTGCTCCTGCCGGTCCTGGCGCGAGAGCACCGCGAGGATGGGTTCGTCGTGGCCGGCGCACAGCAGTTCGAGGCGGCCGTCAACGGCGTGGCGACCGATTTCGTCGACGAAGTCCGGGGCGTGTTCGTCGAGCCACTCTAGCAGCGGTCCCGAGAGATGCATCGCCACCGGCCACAGTTCGCCATCCATGAGCGAGCTGAGCAGCGGACGATAGACATCGCGAAGGTGCTGGTCGAAGACGCGGTCGAAATTGCCCCACGGTTGGTGAAGGTGCAGGGCAAAGCAGAAGCGCAGCGGTGGTTTCATGCGATGCCGAACCTGAGTGCGAGGGCGGTGCGAGCGGGTGACGCAGGGAAACTCTCGAGCATGCGGAGGGCGATGGCGCGATCACCCTCATCGATCGGGGCGTGATCGAGATCGAAGAGGTCGAGCGCGGCATGCACCACCACGGCAGCCGAGTCGAGACCATCGCGGCGCACGAGTTTCCAGGCTCCGGCCAGCGCGCGCGTGCGAATCGCCTCGGCATCGAGCAGTCCGTCGTGGACGCGCGCGCGGTCCGATGCGTCGAGGGCGGCGTCGACGATGAGCGGCACGGCGAGTTCGCGAAGGGCGGCACGGATGGGCCAGGGATAGTCCGCGATGCGGACCAGGTGAGCCACCGTCGCCGGTATCGTGATGACGTCGGCCTGCAATGGCACGACGCCGAGGGTCATCGTTTGCACGTGCCAGCGAGTTGCCTCGCGCGTGCGCACGTGTGTCGTGACGAGATCGTCGCCATCGAGTTGCCAGGTGTGCGACGGCAGGGTGAGTTCGTCGAGCAGCGCGGGGGCAAAGTCACGGACGGCGGCGAGCCCGGCTGCCAGCCGCGCCGGGCCGGCGGCGTCGGGGAGGACATCGCGTCGCCAGATGTCGGCGCCAGTTCCCTTGGCGGGGTCGTTGCTCACCGCAACCGCAAGTGTTTCCACCAGCTCGCGCTCGAAGCGCTTGCGGTCGGGCCCGGGGATCAGCTCCAGCGCGCGCGCGGCGTGCCGCAGCACGATACGTGGCTCGAGCCGGCCGATGTCATCGAAGAACCAGGCACATGAGGTGAACATCGCGAGCGCGTGTTCCTCGAGTTCCAGGATTCGCCGCGCCTGCGGATCGAGCTGCGGAGCGCCAAGGAGATCGGGCCCGGCCACGTCGCGCGCCGTCCAGATGTCGCCGGCCGATGCGGGCCAGTCGCGCTGCGCCGCCTGGTCGAGTTGCTGCTTGAGGGCGACGAGGCCGACGCGCAGCGGTTCGCGCCACGCCTGCGACGTGGCGGGGTCGAAGCGACAGCCGCATTCGCGCTGCCAGCGGTCAACCCCGTGCGGACAGCTCCACGAGGAAGGGGAGACGAGCTCGACATCGTGATCAACCGGCATCGCATCGAGCAACGCGGCAAAGTTGGTGAGCGCGGCTGGAGCCTCATCCGTGACGCGTGCGATCAACTGCGCCAGTGTCGCATCACCACCGAAGTGGTGGTGCCCGAACGTCTCGCCATCGGTGGCGAGGGCGATGACGCCATCAGCACCATCGGTGGGAGATTGCAGGGAGTCCAGGCGGTTGTGCCAGCGATTGGCATCGGCCAGCGCATCGCCGAAGGCAACGTCCGCCGAGGCGGCGCCATCGTAGATGAATACCGCAACCTCGCGTCCACCGTTGCCGCGCCACCGCCCGGGTCGACCGAATGGCGGTGATCGCCTGACCTGTGATGGTGCCAGCACCGTGAAGCGAATCCGTTCATCGGCGAGGACCTCCATTGTCTCCTCGTCGACCGCCGTCTCGGGGAGCCACATCCCCGCCGGGTCGCGGTTGAAGCGCGAACGGAAGTCGCGAATTCCCCAGCGGACCTCGGTAACCTTGTCGCGGCGCGACATCAGAGGCAGGATGACATGATGATACGGCATCGCCATCGCATTGCCGGCACCCAGGCGCGCCACCGAATGTCGGTCGGCGGCGATGATGGCGTCGCGGACGTCAGGTGCGTAGCGGTCGAACCAGCGGAAGAGCGTCGGACCGACGTCGAACGAGCACCACGCGTAGGTGTTGATGAGGGTGACGAGTCTTCCCTCACTATCGTTGACTCGCCCGCGGGTCAGCGGCGCGTAGCACTGGCGCGTGATGCGGCTGTTCCAGTCGTGGTCGGGCGCAGCGGTCGGCTCGCGCGGCACGAGGTCGAGCCACGGCTCTTCGCGCGGTGGCTGGTAGAAATGCGAATGGATGACGAGGTTGCGCATCAATGCCTCGTCGTCCTGAGCGCAGCGAGGGACCTGCTCTGGAAACGAGCGGATCCCTCGCTGCGCTCAGGATGACCGGTGTTCATACGGCGGTGACATCCGACGCAGCCGCGATGGCACCCATCAGCTCCGGGAACGGATCGTCGACGGCGTAGTGTCGTGCCGCGACGTCACGCCCGGCCGCCATGTCGGCATGTTCGTGCTCGAGGAACGGCAGCAACTCCTCCAGCGCGGCGCAGTGCTCGTTGAAGCGCTTGATGGCGTAGTCTGCTGCGGCACCGGTGGTGATGATGAACTGCCAGTCGGAACTCTGCGCCAGGAGTAGCTCGCGTGCGGCCTGCTCGATCACCGGCCGGGCATCCCAGCGGGGAATGATCCGCGGGATCGCGTTCCAGAATCGCTCCTCGAGCGCCCAGAGGCGATGCCAGGTCCATTCAGTCTCCGGATTCATCCACATCGAGAAATTGCCGTCCTTCCCCCAGGACCCCGTACCCATGCGTATCGCGGTGTCGGGCGGTGTGTCACGCAACGCGGTTCCCGCGGTGACGGCCTGGACTTCGGCATCGACGAAGAGATCCTCATACAGGTAGCGCAGGAAATCGACGCCCTCGAACCACCAGTGGCCAAAGAGTTCCGTGTCGAACGGCGCGACAATCTCGCGGTCCTCGTCGGCGGCGGTGCGCGAAATGACGTCGAGGAGTGACTGGAAGTGCGCGGCGTGACGAGCTGCCATGGCGCGCGCGTCGCGCGGCACATAGGGGAGCTTGTCGCCGAGGTCGGCCTTGGCGTCGGTGACGCGCCAGAGCTTGAGGCCACCGGGCTGGCGAATCTTGTGGAACTCGAGATAGGCGCCGTCGCCAGGATAGCCTTCGTGCCGGCTCCAGACTTTCGCCGTAGTGGCAGGGTCGCGCACCAGCACGAAGATCGGTCGGCCGCGCGTGGCGTTGCCGACGCGGTAGCCCACATACGGTGACCGCTTCGGCAGTGTCGTCGCTCGCGGACGTGCGGCGCCGGAATAGAGATCGTACATCTCGCCGGCCTCGACGAGATGCGCATCGACGAAGAAGAACTGGAAACCGCTGTACCGCAGATGGTCCTCGATGCCGACGCGGAGCGCGCGCCGTGGGCCATTCCATAGCGGCTGCCACGGCCCCGATGGTCGGTAGGCGCACTCCGGGACCCAGCAGCCGCGCGGCAGGTCGCCGAAATGACGGGCGTGCTCCGAGCGGCCGACAAGCAGCTGCAGGCGGATGCTCTCGTCGCGCGAGAGGAGCGGCAGGAAGCCGTGCGTCGCCGCCGACGAGATCAGTTCGATGCGACCGGCGAGGGCGTGGCGGCGGAAGGCGGCGATCAGGTCCTTGCCGATGCGGATCCAGGTCGAGTGCAACGTCTCGATGTGCTCACGCCAGAACTCGGCGAGCGGCACGAGGTGGGCGTCACCTGTCTGCCGCAACGACTCCGGGGCTTCGCGTATCGTTTGCAGGCGATGCTCGAAATAGTGGTCGAGCTCATCGCGAAATGACGGATGCGCGAACTGTGCCGCGAGAATCGGGGTGATGCCGAGGGTCAGCGGCGGCGGAACGTCTTCGTGCTCGAGTGCTTCGAGCATGGCGATCAGCGGGAGGTAGCTGTCGAGCGCCGCTTCGCAGATCCAGTCGGAGCCGTGTGGCCAGCGCCCGTGGTGCAGCACCCAGGGGAGGTGGCTGTGCAGCGTCAGGACAAAGCGGATGCGCTGCCTCGAGTCCGGAGCAGCACCGGCCGCACTCACGCGACGCGCCGTGCCGCGATGGCAATCGCTCGCGTGTAGATCTCATTGTACCGCTCGGCGACGCGATCCCAGCCGAAGTCCCGCGACATCGCCTCGCGCTGCATCTCGCGCCACGCCTTGGCGGAACGATGCTCGGTGAGTGCGCGCCACATGCCGCCAGCGAGGGCGCGCTCGTCGAAGGCGTCGAAGAGGAAACCGGTGAGGCCGTCGTCGATGGTGTCGGCGAGGCCTCCCACGCGACGCGCAACGGGAATGGCGCCGTAGCGCTGCGCGCGCATCTGGGTCAGCCCGCACGGCTCGTATTGCGACGGCATGAGGTAGAGATCGGCGCCGGCGATCATCACGTGCTCGAGCTCGTCCTGGAAGGTCGTTGCGACACCCACGCGGTTTGGCATGGCGGTGTGCAGCGCCTGCACCGCCTCCTCGAGCCGCTTGTCGCCGCTTCCCATGAAGACGTACTGCGCAGCGAAGTGGAAGAGGGCGTGGTTGTGCACCACGATGTCGAGCCCCTTCTGCGTCGCCATTCTTCCGATCGACGCCACGACAGGCACGAACGGATTCTCCGGCAGGCCGAAGCGACGCTGCAGGTCGCGCTTGCAGGCGCGCTTGCCGTCGAGATTGTCGACGGAAAAGCGCGCGGCGATCTGGCTGTCGGTCGCCGGGTTCCAGACTGACTGATCGATCCCGTTGAGCACGCCGGTGAAGCGATTCCCCATCGACTCGAAGACTTCCTGTAGCCCGAACCCGCCGGCGGGTGTGCGCAACTCTTCGGCGTGGGTTGGGCTCACCGTCGTCGCCATGTCGGCGTGGGTGAGGCCGCCCTTGAGGTAGTTCGTCTTGCCGTACCACTCGAGCTTGTCCCAGGTGAACAGGCTCCACGGCAAACCGATGTCGCTCATGGCGTCGGCGGGGAACTGACCCTGGTAGCCGCCGTTGTGCACCGAGAGGACAATGGGAATCTGGCGATACCACGGATCATCGCGATACCAGGTGCGGAGGTAAACCGGTGCGAGTGCTGCGTGCCAGTCGTGCGCGTGCAGCAGGACGGGGCCGTCGGTGATGCGCGGCAGTGCAGCGACCGATGCGGCAGCAAAAGCGGCGAAGCGCCGCTGGTTGTCTGGATAGTCCTGACCGCGCTCGCCGTAGAGCCCTTCGCGATCGAAGAAGCCTGCGTGTTCGATGAAGCAGGTCGGCGTTTCGGACGCTGGATGCAGCTCGCGCAACAGCTGGAACGTCTCGGCGCGCGGGCCGATCTGCAGCGTGAACGGATCGCCGACACGCTCGAGCTGCCGGATGTGCCGGCGTGCCGCGCGGTAGAGTGGCACGATCGCCATGGTCCTGAGGCCGTGACGGTGCTGGTCCCGGTGCAGGCCCCACGCCGCTTCGGCGAGCCCGCCAGTGCGCGCGTACGGATAGTACTCGGCCGCGAGATGCACCACGGTCGGTGTAGCACCCGCAACTGGCGGCAGCGAGAACGTGCGGGGGGCGGTCACGATCAGCTCAGCGGCGGATCATCGGGGAAGGGATCGCCGCGCAGGATCGGTGCATAGTACCTGGAGACGTAATCCTGCAGCATCCGTCGCGTGGTGAACTTCCGACCCGCCACCGAGATTGCCTCCTTCATCCGCTGTGCCCATCGGCGCGGAATGCCGTTGTCGTCGCGCTCGTACCAGAGCGGCACGATCTCGTCCTCGAGCAGGCGATAGAGCCGGTCGGCGTCGACCGCGTCGGCGTCTTCGTCGTCTGCGGCCTTCGGAATCGCCCAGCCGTTCTTGCCGTTGAAGCCTTCTTCCCACCATCCGTCGATCGTGCTGAGCTGCGGCACGCCATTGAGCGCCGCTTTCATGCCGCTCGTTCCCGACGCCTCGAGCGGCACGCGCGGCACGTTGAGCCAGAGGTCGACACCCTGCACCAGCAAGTGCGCCAGGTGCATGTCGTAGTCCTCCAGGAACGCCACGCGTCCTTCGAAGACCGGATCACGAGTGAAGTGATAGACGGCCTGGAGGATCTCCTTCCCGGGCGTATCCTGTGGATGTGCCTTGCCGGCGACGATCACCTGCACCGGCCGCCGGATGTTGGTGAGCAGTTGGCGCAGGCGTTCGACATCGGAGAAGAGCAGGTTGGCGCGCTTGTACGTCGCGAAGCGCCGCGCAAAGCCGATCGTGAAGACGTTGGCATCGAGCAGCGCGCCGGCGGCCACCACCTGCGCCGCCTCGCTCCACTCATCGCGCCAGCGGCGTCGCGCTTCCTCCCGGAGGTGGCGCATCAGGAATCGCTTAAGCTCGACGTGCGTGTGCCACAGCTCGCGTGCATCGAGACCGAGGACGGCGTCCCATGTTTCCGCGGTGTCGAGTCGGAAGCCCCAGTCATCGCCGACGTGATAGTCGAGGAGGCGCATGACAGGATTGGCCATCCAGGTGGCGAGATGCACGCCGTTGGTGACGGCGCCGATGGGGACCTCATCCACAGGTCGCTCGCTCCACATGTCGCCCCAGATCTCGCGCGACACAACGCCGTGCCGCTCGGCCACGCCGTTGACGTGACCGGCGAGCCGGATGGCGAGCACGGTCATCTGGAACTCACGCGCATGACCGCGCGGATGCACGCCGAGGTTGATGGCGCGTTCCGCCTGGTCGCCGAAGTCCTCGAGATACGGCATGCCGGCGCATTCGGCCACCTGTCCGACGTCGAACTTGTCGTGTCCTGCAGGAACCGGGGTGTGGGTGGTGAAGATCGAGGTGCGCCGCACCTGGGGGATGGCATCATCCATTGGCGTGCCGGATCCCGTCAGCTCACGCACGCGCTCGAGCATCATGAACGCCGCGTGGCCCTCATTGGCGTGCCACGCGGCGGGCGTGATGCCGAGTGCGCGCAACACGCGCACACCGCCGACGCCGAGAATCCATTCCTGGCGCAGGCGATGCTCAGCGCCGCCAGCGTAGAGCTTGCTGGTGAGTTCGCGATCGTCCGGGTGATTGAGCTCGAGATCGGTGTCGAGGAAGTAGAGTGGCGAGCGGCCGGCCTTCATGGTCCACGCCGCGATGTGCACGGCGCGCCCGAACGTATTGAGGATCGTTACCCACGGCGTTCCATCGGCCCCTTCAACACGGACGAGGGGCGTGATTTCGGGGTCGACCACCTCGTCGGAATCTTCCTGCCACCCTTCCGGAGTGATGCGCTGGTTGAAGTACCCCTTCTTGTAGAAGAGCCCGATCCCCACGAAGGGAATCGCGAGATCGGATGCCGTCTTGCAATGGTCGCCGGCGAGGATGCCGAGACCGCCGGAGTAGATCGGCACCGATGCGTGCAGGCCGAACTCGGCGCAGAAGTACGCCACCGGCCGATCGGCGGAGATTTCCGGGTAGTGATCGGGAAACCACCCCGCGCCGCTCTGCTGTTCGGTGGCGAACCACGCCATGACCTGGTCGTAGTGGGCACAGAAGTCGGCGTCACGCGCGAGCACCTCGAAGCGCTCGGGAGGTGTGCCGCGCAGCAGGAGAATCGGATTGTGATGGGTGGCGCGCCAGCGAATCTCGTCAATGCGGCGGAAGAGCGCCCGCGCCTGTCGATGCCAGCTCCACGAAATATTGACCGCAAGCGCTGCCAGCCCCTCGAGGCGTTCTGGCAGCGCTGGAATCTTGGCGCGCAACAGCGTCATGCAGGGGACTCCCGACTGACGAAATGGTAGTCGGGCAAGATAAACGAAGGGAGAAGGGGATTAAGGGAAAAAGTTGGAGAAGGGGGAAGGGAGAAGGGGGGGCTCCGTCCGAATGCGTCCCTTCAGGGTGGCGACTTGTGAATCACGACGTTCCCGTTCATTGCCACCACATTTACCACTGTTCCGCCGCCGTTGACCACTACCCGCGAGTGTAAAGGCCCGGATTGCGCCGGGGGACCGTCGCGTCGCACGTAGTACGTGATCGCCGAGTCGACTTGCGTCCCGTTCCCGCTCTTCTCGAAGTCGGAGGTTACCTGGCCGGCTGTCGCGCTCACCTCGACCGAGAATTTCGCGGTACCCGGAATGGTGATATCGATGCCACCGTTGCGACCGAGCAGTGAGAAGCCGGAGAATTTCGACGCGGGGAACTTGCTGACCACCGCGCTGATCGCGCCGTTGCGGGCCTCGATCACGGCAGGTCCGGAAATATCCAACAGCGTGACCGCCCCTCGTTCGCTCATCACGGTGAGCTCGCCGTCATAGTGGTTGACTCGGACATCGCCGTAGTGCGATACCGTCAGCTTGAGAGTCTTCAGGTTGCGCGGCACCCGGATCAAGAGCTGTGTTCCCGGGCCACCCGGCACGCGGATGCCGAACCCGTCGACGACGTGAGTGCCGTAGTCGGCGGGACGCATGAATGCGTCGGCGGTCGAGTCGGCGCCGTGTAGACCGGGGCGCTGAACGACCTCATACGTGACAACGTTCTCGTCGGTGCCTTCGACTATGATGTCCCCGCCACCCACCCAGAAGTCAGCGGCATCCGCCGATCCCATCGTCGCGCGGGGTACAGTCGTGCCGGGGAACGGCGAGCTCACGATGATCGCAGCGGTGCCCAGCGTGGCCTCGAGGGTCACGTCGCCGTGAACTCGGCGACCAGAAAACAACGGCGGCAGCACGCTCGGAGCGAATCCTACGGCGCGGATGGTCACGGTGTAGTCCGGCGCGGTACCCTCCAGCTCGACGACAAATCGACCGTTGGCGTCGGTCGCGCCCTGTCTAGGCGCCTCGAGCGGCGGACCACCTCTCGTGGCGCTCGCGCCGGTGACCGTGACCGTCGCACCGGCGATCGGTTTCGTTCCTCGATCACGAACAGTCCCCACCACCTTGAACGATCCCGATGGCCGTTCAGCTGGCGGCCGCTCCGCCGCGCTGTCGGGAACCTCCAGCGACCTGGGCAGCCGGATATCGAGTGTGATGCGGTCATCCTCGGGCGATCTGGTCACGACGGTATCTGCACTCTTCACGCCATTCATCACTGCGTGCACCTTGAATGTCCTGCTCGAGTCATTTGAGACGATCGTGTACTTGCCGACAGCGTTGGTCGAAGTGTAGCGAAGCACCGCGGACTGTTCGGAGAGAACATTGACCCGCGCGCCATATACCGGGCTTCCGCTCGATGTTCGCACCGTGCCGGTGATGATCGTCACTCTCGCCGCGGTCGTCTGGGCTGGCGACGCGAGCACCAGAGTCGATGATGCCAGCGCTGCGCCAAGAATTCCTTTCCACATACAGCCTCCGGTTGCGATGCTCAGGAGCCTGCGACACGTCGAGCTTCGGCCCGAACGGTTGAATCGAGGTCGGGGCGAACGATGAACGATGCGAGCAGCGGCGTGCGCAGTGACGGCGATAGTCGCTGCAGGGCTCGCACCAGCGCGGCCTGGACGAACGGCGATCGCTCGACGACCAGCGCCTGCGCCGCGGCATCGTGAAGGGCCAGAGTGTCGGCGCTTCGGCCCAACGCCTCGGCGGCCGCTTCGCGCACGTTCGCACTGGGATCCGAGAGCAGGGAAGTCGTGAGCGCGGCGATGATCAGGAGCTCGGCATTCGCATCACTTGATCCACCCAATGTCGCGACCGCGCGATACCGCGCTGCCGGCGACCGGTCTTGCAGCGCGACGACCAGCTGATCGTGCAGCGCCGCAAGGTCATGTTCCTCGCGACGATGGTCGATGAACCAGCCTGCACCAATGATCAGGATGGCAGAAGCGGCGATGGCCAGGGCCGCAAGCCCAGGTCTCTGCCTGCGTCGCGCAATGCGCGCGAAGAACAAGCGGGGCAGCTCGGATGCCGGAATCGGCAACGGCAGGTTCTCGAGGGCGGCGAAGAGCTCGCGATCCTCTCCGGGGAGATTGTCGTCAGTCATCGAGACCACCAAATCGCGTGAACCAGGCGTGACGCAGGGCAGCCGTTGCGCGATGCACTCGCACTCGCACCGCTCCTTCACTGCATCCAAGAATCGATCCGATTTCACGGTGATCGAGCCCTTCCACTGCACGCAGCAGCAGCACTTCGCGGTGCGACGGGGCTATGGCTCCGAGCGCAATGGTCAGTTGCGCTTCCCGTTCCGCTGAGGCCAGTCGTGCAAGCGGCAGCGGTCCTGGATCCGTGGGTTCCGTGGTCTCGGACGCATCGGTGAGCAATCGGTCGCGACGGTAACGATCGACGCCGAGGTTGCGGGCGATACGGAGCAGCCATGGGAGGAGATCGGCGTGGGTCGGTGCCGAATCGCCGTGCTGCAAGACCCGCATGAAGGTCTCCTGAGTCAGGTCCTCGGCGGCGTGCGAGTCGCCGAGCCAGCGCGCGAGAAAGGCAAAGACTCGGCCATGGTGCCGGACAAAAAAGGCGTCAAGACCGGTGGGGTCACCGGCCTTGACGCGAAGGATCAGTTCCTGATCGGTCGGCTCGATCGATGCCCCCATTGATGAAGACACGCACCGCCGAGCCGAACGTTACAGCAGCGGGTCCGGTGTCGCTTGTCGCTACGCGGTCCGCCGTCTCGCGACGCCGACGGCCACCAGCACCGCCATGCCGCTCCACGCCATCGTCGCCGGGAATGACGAGGGGCGCACCGTGACGCCGAGGAGAACGTCGTGGCTGCTCCGCCAGGATTCGGACCGTTGCCAGCGATGCCGTGCCCAGCGCGCAGTCCAGTGACCGAGCGACTCGCCGAAGGCATCACGGAACGCCGTTTCGAAATCGTGATCAGATGTCCAGAACTTCCGGAACCTGTCGCGACCGAACTCGTCGATCATCTCCGACGTCAATCCCCAGATCGGCGGGCGGACTGTTGCGAGCGTGACATTGCCGGGCTTGCTGCTGTACAGGTCAGTCAGCGTCAGCTCCGCCGGCATGTGCGTCGTATCCGGTAACGCAATGGACGAATGCAGCACACCGGTAACGCAGGCATCCTCCGCACCAGCGAGGCAGCGCAATCCGACTGCACCGTACTCATATGGCGGGCTCATCAGGAGCGCGATCTGTGTGGCGCCGATCCGGTTGACCCACGCCGGCACCGCTTCGTACAGGCCGCGCGTATCACCGTTGTCGGACCAGCCGATCCACGGCCCGGCGCGCGAACGGTTGACTGACGTGTCGGGAAAGAGCCACGCGCCAGAATGTGCGGCGAGGAAGCGCGTCGACTCGAGCCACTCCGCAACGCCCTGTCCTGGCGTGCCGAACGCGGCGAGGAGCGCGCACGGTGCGAGCGCGTCGCGGAGTTCAAACTGACTGACGCGGGTGTCACCGTCGGGACTGGTGAACTCGGGAATGATGGCGGCGCAGTCGGTGCGGCCGTCGCGCTGCGAGATCATCGTACCGATGTACGACTGGCCCTGATACTTCCCGTAGCGATACTTCACCACCGCCGTGCGCATCGGCAGCGCGGGCTGGCCAATGTTGTGCCACATCGTGGCAACGAGCGAGTCCTCGGTGGTCGTCGGCGCGCGATCGTACCCCACATGCGTGACGACGGGCGTCGTGGTCGCGCCACTGATGTTTGCCAGCGCGCTTACTGCGCTATCGCGCAGCGCGAAGGCCGTCCACGAGTAGTGTGCCTCCCGCCGTGCCGTGCTCATGGCGTTGAGCCGCGGGTAGCGGAAGTCACTGGATGCCGTTGACGGCGCGGTTGCATCACGCCGGCGAAATGGCAGCGCCACTGCAGCCACCACCAGCGCCCCGAAGGCGACGTGACGGATGTTCAAGCCCATTTGGATGCTCCAATTGCACCGATTGCAAGAAGAAGTGACCAGCCCAGCGCGGCTGCGGTCCAGCGGCCGCCCAGCGTGGCCGCGACCGGTCGCCGAGCAAGGAGGTCGCTGCGCCAGGCGAGCACCAACGAGTCCATTGGCATCTGCGCCGCGGCGGCGAGCGCTGCGTTGATCCCCGAATCGGCCGCCGTACGCAGTCGCTCCCACGCGCCGGCTCCGCCGCGATCAAGGGCATAGTAGAGCAGATCGGTGCGCATGAAAGGCGAGAAGCGTCCACCATTCTCCGGGCCCGGGATCAACTTGAGCTTGAGGGCGACGCGACACGCGGGCGCGCCACCAGACACGCAGCGTCGCTCGATCGCACCCGTCGATGTCACCAGCGCGTACATCGCCTCATCACGCCGTTGCGCGTCGTCCATCGACAGCGGCGGAGGATTCTCCAGCCACTCTGACAGCGCCGGAATGGATGCGATAAGCATGCGGCCGTACTGGTCGATCACCCGATCAACCGAGCTTGGCTCCCATCGCGAGAGCTGTGCCCTCGCCGCGCTGCCGCTGTCGGGCAACCCGGAGAGGACAATGGATCCGTTGCTCAGCGCGTCGCTATGCCCGTTCGCACTGTTGTCGGTGCGGACGACAATGCGAAACCCTCCGGGTGACGGCATTGCGCCGGCAAAGCGCCGGTCGCGCGCCCTGGCAAACTTTTCGAGGACGACTGCGGCAGTCGCGCGGAGGTTGCTCGAGGCGCTCACGACGAGATCGCCGCGGCGCGCGACTTCGGCGACATTCGAGTCGACACTGAGCAGCGAGTCGCGCAGCAGCTTGACGGCCGCATCGAGTCGCTGTGCCGAGTCACGCCAGCGCTCAGCGTGCTGTGCGCGGCAGACTGCCGGCGCAAGAATCAGTGCGATGGCGAGGATGAGCTTACGCATCGATCAGCATCCAGCGGCCACCGAGCGCCGAGAGCGGTCCGGGGAACGTCGCGAGCGCCTTCAACGTCGACCAGAGCACGTTGGTGTCCGGCGCAATGAGAATCACCGCGACATGGATCACGAGGAACAGTCCCAGCACGCGCACGGCGATACCGATCGTGCGGGTCGACGCCGAGGCAAGTGCGAACGCCAGCCCGAACATCAGCACCAGGACCAGCGCAAACTTGATGGCCAGGGCGTGAGGGAAGACGCGAATCCCCGGCGGCAGGTCAAGTCCGCTGCTCGCGACGATTGCACCGAGCCAGAGGGCGAGGACCACCGGCGCAAGCATCATTGCGCCTGCGGCGTACCGCATCATGACGTAGCGACCGCGCGATACGGGCAGCAGCATCGCGTAGACGTGCTGGCCGCGTCGATCGGACATCCACGTCGCAAGCGCGACGATCAATCCGCCCACGGCGGCGAGCAGCGGATAGAAGAACCCCCAGAGCTGCAGCTCGGTGAGGAAGAGCGGCAGGTTCGTTCCGGCCGAGTGCCAGCCGAGCCGCACCGAAACGAGCGGCAGGGCGAAGGCGGCGAGCGAGAGCGCCAGCACCAGGTGCCGGCAGGCCTTCCATTGAATGCGCAGGATAGCGTTCTGCATCGTCATCTCCTCAGGCCGCCCGCGTGCGGAAGGCACGCAGCAGTTCGACAAAGCCGTCCTCGAGATCGAGGTCGGTCACATCATTCAGCGTGATGCCATCGCGATCGAACCAGCGCGACATCTCGGGTCGCCAGCCGCGGACCACCCAGCTCTGCTGCGCCGGTCCGTTGCGCTCGGTGCCGAGGAGGGTGAACGGGGCCGAGGTGGCATCAACGGCGTCGTTGGCGGTGAGGCGCAACCGCTTGGTGCCGCCGCGGAATTCATGCATTGGCAGCTCGACGACAAGACGACCGCGATCCATCACGCCGATCCAGTCGCAGAAGCGCTCGAGTTCGTGCACCAGGTGACTTGACACCAGCACCGTCGCGCCCTGCGTCGACACATACTCCAGCAACGCGGCAAGGACATCGCGCCGCACGACAGGATCGAGGCCATCCATGGGCTCATCGAGGACGAGCAGGTCGGGGCGCTGGCAGAGCGCCTGCAGCACCATCACCTTGGCCGCTTCGCCTTTCGACAGCGCCGATACCTTCTGGTCCGGCCGGAGGTGGAACTGCTCGAGCAATTCCGCCGCCCAGCGTGCGTCCCAGCGCGGATGAAATGCGCGATGAAAGTCGATCGACTCGCGCACGCTGAGATAGCGATGCAGGTGCGGCCGATCGGGGATCACACCGGTGCGCGCCAGCGCCGCCGGCAGCTCACCGGGAATGTCGTGCCCGAGCACGGTGATCCGCCCGGCGTCCTTGCGCAGCAGGCCGAGGAGGAGACGGATGGTCGTCGTCTTGCCGCAGCCGTTGGGCCCGAGGAAGCCATACAGTGCTCCCGCCGGCACGTGCAGCGAGACATCATCGACGGCGAATTCGGCGCTGCTGCGATAGTGGAGCGCCTGCGTTTCAATGGCCAGCGTCATCGTGCATCTCCCTCGAGTTCATGGCGAATGGCGTCGCGCATCTCTTCGCGACAGAGACCGTAGCGCGCCGCATCGGCGAGCATGGCGCGCGCAAGGCGGCGCGCCTGGTTGGTGCGTTCCCGGGTGCGGGTTTCACCGGCAACCTGCTTGACGAAGGTGCCGGCGCCTTGGCGCAATTCCGCAAAGCCTTCCTCTTCCAGCGCGCGATAGGCTTGCGTCACCGTGGCCGGGTTGATCCGCAGCCGTCCGGCCAGCTGTCGCACGGAGGGGAGCAGGTCGCCGGGCGCGAGTTCGCCGGTGACCACGGCGGCCTTCACGCGGACGGCGATCTGTTCGTAGAGCGGCACGGCGCTGCTGGTATCCAGGTCTTCGAGCACAGGCGAGTTCCCCCTTGTGAATCAGTGTATCGGATGACCGATACAGTTCTTTAGGGGAAGGGAGAAAGGGGGAAGGGGGGAAGGGAGAAGGAAGGGAGAATGGCCGAAAGGAAAAGGATAGGAAAAAGGAGAAGGGAGAACGGAGCACCTTCTCCATTCTCCCTTCTCCTATCCTTTTCCCTTAACCCCCTTCTCCTTTCCTTCTCCCTTCTCCCTTCAGTCCCTTCTCCCTTCGTTACGGGGTAAGCGCCTTCTTCGGCGTCCCCTTCACGTACTTGTCCAGCCACATCACCCACCGCGCCCACTGGTCGAGATCGGTCTCCTTGGCGATCGGGCCGTGATCCTCGTACGGATACATGAAGAGTGCCGTCGTCTTGCCCAGCGATTGCAGCGCCTGGTACATGCGGATCGAGTTGATCGGTGCGGTGCCGACGTTCTGGTCTTCCATCGAGTGATACATCAGCAGCGCGCCGTTCAGATGATCGGCGTACAGGAACGGCGACATGTTGAGGTACGTCTCGCGGCTCGCCCAGAGGTCGCGCCGCTCGTTCTGGAATCCGGTTGGCGTCAGCGTGCGATTGTAGTCGCCGTCGCCCGCAATTCCCGCCTTGAAGAACGGCGTGTGCACCATCGCGTTCGCCGTGCTGAATGCACCGTAACTGTGCCCGCCGATCGCCAGCTTCTGCCGGTCGATGTAGCCGAGGGTGTCAAGAGCGTCGATCGTTGCGGCGAGATCGTCGCGGAGGTCGTCGACGTAGTGATCGTTGGGCGGCTGACCGTTCTGCGAGAAGATCGGCGTGTCGGGCTCGATCAGCGCGTAGCCCACGGTGGTGATGAACGCCATGCTGCGCGCGCCGTAGGTCTGGAAGCGGTTGGCGGCGCCGCCGGCGGCACCCGCGCCGGCCGCCGGGCGATCATACGCTTCCTGGCTCGCGAATTCCGCCGGATAGAACCAGAAGAGGGCCGGGAGGCGCGTGCCGGGCTTCCAGTCGGCCGGCAGCGTCACCTTGATCTTGAACGTGTGGCCGTCGGCACGCTTCGCCATCACCGTCTTGCGGATGGCGTTGGTGATCTCCGGCATCAGGTCCTTATTGCTGGTGATCTGCTTCGCTTCCTTGGTTTTCACGTCGAGGATGTACGACTGCGGCGGCTGCGTCGCCGACTCGCGCGAGATCAGCACCTTGTTGAAGTCATCGTCCAGTGGCGTGTTGATCGTCTCGGTCATGTCGCTGGTGCTTTCGTAGATCCGCTCGCTCGCACCGGTCTTGATGTCGATGCGCTCGATCCACGGCTTCGCCGGCGGCCGGGTGGTAGTGTCGGCGGGCGTCGCTCCGCCGCCGGGGGCGGCAGCTACTGCGCCGCCACCCTGGCGGAAGACATGCTGGCCGTCCGACGAAATCATCACCACGGGAGCGCCGCGACTCCCGATGCGCGTGACGAGCGCCCCAGCGCCACCTCCGCCGATCCCCCCGCGTCCACCACCGCCGCCCGCGCCGCGGCCGCCACCCGGAGCTGCGCCTCGGCCATTGCGTCCGCCGGTCGCCGCGATCGTCGGGTAGCTCTTGTTTCCTTCATCAAGGAAGATCGCGTTGGTCGCTCCGCCGGTCTCCGTCACGAACATGATCCGTCCGTTGTCGGAGAACTGCACGCCCGTGATGCGCCCGCTCGTTTCGTACAGCTGCTTGTTGCTCGCAGCCGACGAGTCGAATGGCGGCAGCCACTGCAGCACCCGGTCATGACGCGCGTTCGCCGCGGCCGTGTCGGTCGCACGCTGACCTGCCGCCAGCGGCGCGAGATGGAAGTAGATCATCCCGGCATCGACCGGGTGCCACGCGAGATTGCGGCGGCCGGTGTCCACCGCGGTTCCGGCGCCGCCGCGCCCCCCCGCGGCACCACCGCGACCGTTGGTCGTGTCGGGAGGCGTCGGATCCTGGTTTTCGCGCAGCGGGCGCTTCGCGAGCTGCGTCAGCACTTTGCCGGTGCCATCGATGATGACCTCGGTGGTGCCGAAGCTCGACACCGGCAGGATGTACGAGAACGGCTTGTCGATGTACGTCGCGCGGAAATACTTGCCATCAGGCGAGGCATCGAGCGAACGAATCATTCCGGGCGCGCCGACCTTGCGCGCAACGCCGGTCTTGATGTCGATCACGGCAAGCTGACCCGTCGAGTAGTACTCGACCAGCGCCTTGTCGCGCGGCGATTCGAGCAGGTCCGGGAAGACCGACGTGTGCAGCTGGCGATTCTCGTTGATGCGCACCATCGGCTCGGTGGCGATCGCCGACTCCTTGGGCTCAGGGCCGCGATTGTCGGGGACGAGCACCGCGACGATCGACTTGCCGTCGGCGGTCCACTCGAAGTTGGTGACGTTGGTCGCGAGCAATCCGCTCGACTTGAGCAATCGTGACTTTCCGGTCACCGCGTCGGCGAGATAGATCTGGTTGCTCGTCGGGAACTCGGCCATGTAGGCGAGCGTGCTCCCGTCGGGCGACCACGACACGGTGCGCGCCACGCGCGCGCCCGCGGGAATCTCGATCTTGTGCGTCGTGCCGGTGGCCCAGTCGTACAGGTCGATGCCGACCGCGCTGCTGGTGTTGAGCGACCGCAGGCGGTTGGCGACATAGTCAACCTGGAAGCCGCCGAGGTTGTAGTGCGGTCGGCCGAGCTGCTCGAGCGTCGGCATCCCGTCGCCCACGATGTGCACCAGGTACTTGCGCGGCCCGGTGCTCGTTGCTGCGTACGTGAAGTTCGATTCACGTGGTGCGTTCACGAGTCGCGCGATCGGCTCGGGCGGGAGGATGTATCCCTCCTGCGCATACGGCTCGTTGCCATTGCCGGGGACAGCCGCAGCGGGAGCGGCGGCGTTGCGGGCCGCTGGTCCGCCGCGCTGTGCGGCGAGGGAGAGCGGCAGGACGAGTGCGAACAGGGCCAGACCGGTGGCCGCGCGAGAGACGAATGCGCGCATGCGATGCTCCAGATTGTGACGGGGTAATAGCTGCAGGAAAATAACGCCGAAGAAGGCCGACGTGGGACCTGAGCCCCGGCCGGGGCTCTCGGCCCTGCGACGCTGGCGCTGCGGGCCTGCGCTCAGGATGACAGCTTCACGACCCTCGGCCCACGACCCCTAGTGCACCAGCTTGCGGTACTTGATCCGGTGTGGCTGGTCGGCGGCGACGCCTTTCCGCTTCTTGAGATCCGCCGCGTAGTCCTGGTAGTTGCCCTCGTACCACACGACCTCGGAATCACCCTCGAAGGCGAGAATGTGCGTCGCAATACGATCGAGGAACCATCGATCGTGTGAGATCACGACCGCGCAACCGGAGAACGTCAGCAGCGCATCCTCGAGTGCGCGCAGGGTGTCGACATCGAGGTCATTGGTGGGCTCGTCGAGGAGCAGCAGGTTGCCCCCCTTCTTGAGCAGCTTGGCCAGGTGCAGGCGATTGCGTTCGCCGCCCGAGAGGAGACCGGTCTTCTTCTGCTGGTCGCTGCCGCGGAACCCGAACCAGCCGCAGTAGGCGCGCGAATTGACGCTGCGAGTGCCGAACTGCAGCGAATCGTGACCGTCGGCAATCTCCTCGTACGCCGTCTTTTCCGGGTCGAGCGCCTCGCGCGACTGATCGACGTAGGCTGTCTGCACCGTCTTGCCGACGACCAGCTCGCCGCTGTCGGGCGTCTCCTGGCCGACGATCATGCGGAAGAGCGTCGTCTTGCCCGCGCCATTCGGACCGATCACGCCGACGATGCCGCTGCGCGGCAGTGAGAAATTGAGGTTGTCGAAGAGCAGCTTGTCGCCGTACCCCTTGGACAGCTTCTTGGCGATGACCACTTCATCCCCCAGGCGTGGCGCCGGCGGGATGAGGATCTCGTGCCCGGTTGCGTCGGCCTTCTGCTCTTCCTGCACCAGCGCCTCGTAGGCAGAGAGGCGAGCCTTGCTCTTCGCCTGCCGCGCCTTGGGACTCATGCGCACCCACTCGAGTTCGCGCTCGAGGGTGCGACGCCGCGCAGACGCCTGCTTCTCCTCGACCTCGAGCTTCTTCTCCTTCTGGTCGAGCCACGAGGAATAGTTCCCCTTCCAGGGAATTCCCGCGCCCGCATCGAGTTCGAGAATCCACTCCGCGGCGTTGTCGAGGAAATAGCGATCGTGGGTGATGGCGACGACGGTGCCGGTGAATTCCTTCAGGTAGCGCTCGAGCCAGGCCACCGATTCCGCATCGAGATGATTCGTCGGCTCGTCGAGGAGGAGCATGTCGGGCTTGGACAGGAGCAGGCGACAGAGCGCCACGCGCCGCTTCTCGCCGCCCGAGAGATTCGCGATCGACGCATCACCTGGCGGGCAGCGCAGTGCATCCATCGCGATGTCGAGCGTGCGATCGAGTTCCCACGCATTCGCGGCCTCGATCCGTTCCTGCAGCGCTGCCTGCTTGTCGATCAGTGCCTGCATTTCGTCATCGGTCATCGGCTCGGCGAATTTCGCCGAAACTTCCTCGAACTTCGTCAGCAGGTCGCGAATCGGCTGCAGCGCTTCCTCGACGTTGCCGCGCACGTCCTTCGACGGATCGAGCTGCGGCTCCTGCGGGAGGTAGCCGACGTTGACGCCGTCCATCGGCTTCGCTTCGCCGAGGAAATCCTTGTCGACGCCGGCCATGATGCGGAGCAGGGTGGACTTGCCCGCGCCGTTGCCGCCGATGACGCCGATCTTGGCGCCGGGGTAGAATGAGAGGTAGATCCCCTTGAGGATCTCGCGCTGCGGCGGGACGACCTTGCGGAGGTCTCGCATGGTGAAGATGTATTCGCCGGCCATGGTGGTAAGATAGGCAGGCGTTGCGCGGACGCGGGGACGCGAGACGTGGGACGCGGAGACTCGGAGACTCGGAGACGCGGAGACGCGGGCGAGGAGCGCCGATCGTCCTGACCTACCGGCACTGCGCGATCAAGGACTTCGGTGCGTCGGTTTGGCCATCACGACGGACTTGGCGCGAGTTTGTTCCTGGGATGGGCGACTACCGTCGGCTTCACGTCTGGCAGTCTGCGCGCGACTTGACCGCGCAGGTTTACAAAGCGTCTGAGCAGTTCCCGCGGTCCGAGTGTTATGGACTGACGGCGCAGCTTCGGCGGGCGGCCGTTTCCATAGTTGCAAATATCGCTGAAGGTTCGGGGCGGGGTGGCGATCGGGAGTCTGCGCGCTTCCTTCGGATTGCCCGCGGATCCTTGCATGAACTGGAGTGCGAGCTCATCGTATCGGCAGACCTGCAATATCTCGATCAACAAACGCTCACGGCTCTATTGCGACAGATCCGAGTGGTCGGCGCTGCGCTGATCAAGTTGCTTCGGTACCAGGAGAGTCGCTGAGCTCGTAGCATCGCGTCCCCGCGTCCCCGCGTCCCCGCGTCCCCGCGTCCCCGCGTCCCCGCGTCCCTTTGCCTCTTGCCCCTTGCCCTGCTGCCCTTCCCCCCGCGCTATCTTAATGTCTGTCCTCGTCCACCCCATCCCGTGGCACCATATGAAACGTTCCCTCGCCCTGCTGATCCCCTTCGCCGCCGGCGCGCTGCTGGCGTTCCGCCGCCCGGCCGCTCCCGCGTGTGACCCGGATAATGGCGGGCTCAAGTTGCCGGCCGGTTTCTGCGCGACGGTCTATGCGACACTCCCCGGCGTGCGGCATGTTGCCGTGGCGCCGAACGGCGACGTCTTTGCCAGTGGTGGTCGCGCGGGCATTACCGTCCTGCGCGACCGCAAGGGAACGGGCCACGCCGACAGCACCGTGTCGTTCGGTGGAAATGGCGGCAGTACCGGGATCGCCCTCGGCAAGGATGCGATCTTTTATGCACCCGCCGACAGGGTGATCCGCTTTGCGTGGAAGCCGGGATCGATGCTGCCCAGCGACAGTGGAACGGTGGTCGTCTCGGGGCTGCCGACTGGCGGCCACACGGCGAAGACGCTGGCGCTGTCGCTCGACGGCGCATCGATCTTTGTCGACCATGGCTCCGCGAGCAACAGCTGCCAGGAACGCGATCGCGCCGCGAAGTCTCCCGGCAAGCAGCCGTGCCCCGAACTGGCGACGCGCGCGGGCACCTGGCGCTACGATGCGCGCAAGAGCAACCAGACGATCGCCGACGGCGAGCACTGGACGACCGGCGTGCGCAACGGCATGGCTCTCGCCGTCGAGCCGACCACCGGTGTGCTCTGGGGCGCAACGCACGGGCGCGACGACCTGCGCGGCGCACTTGGCTACTCCGATGAAGACAACGCTGAGAAGCCCGCGGAAGAGTTCGCCATGTTTGCCAAGGGCACCGACCTCGGCTGGCCGTACTGCTACTACGACCCGATCCTCAAGAAGAAGGTCGAGGCACCGGAATACGGCGGCGACGGCGTCAAGCAGGGCGAGTGCGCGACGAAGACGCAGCCGGCGATCGCCTTCCCCGGTCACTGGGCGCCGCTCGCGCTCAACTTCGTCCCGGCACGCAACAGCTTCGGGCCGGAGTATGCGAACGGCGCGTTCCTCGCGTTCCACGGTTCATGGAATCGTGCGCCACTGCCGCAGGCCGGCTTCCGCGTCGTCTTCATTCCTTTCCGCGCCGGCAAGGCGGTCGGCACCTACACCACGTTCGCCGACGGTACCGCCGGCGGCTTCAAGATCAGCGGCGTCGCCATGGCACCTGATGGAAGCGCCCTTTACATCGCTGCCGACCAGCCGGGCGGTCGGATCTGGCGCGTCGTTCCAACCAACTCGAGGTAAGAGATCCATGCGTTCGATGCTTCGCACGTTCTCGCTCCTGTCGCTCCTCCCCACGGCGCTCGTCGCGCAGGCCAACCTTGCGCCGGGGACGCCCAAGGTCGGCGATGTTGCGCCAAACTTTTCACTCACGCCGTCGACCGGCGCCGGAGTGGGATCAACGCCAGTCTCGCTGGCGTCACTCAAGGGACGCACGGTGGTGATCGCGTTCTTCCCGCGCGCCCGCACCAGCGGCTGCACCAAGCAGATGGAAGCGTACCGTGACCAGTACGACTCCCTCTTCCACTCGGGCAAGGATGTGACGCTGCTCGCGGTGAGCTCGGATTCGGCCGCGGTGCAGGCATCGTGGATTCACGACGCCCACTTCCCGTTCACCTTCCTCTCCGACGTCAACGGCGAGGCCGGCAAGCAGTACGGCACGTGGCCCTCGTCGGGGAGCAACGAGCGCCGCTACGTCTTCGTGGTGGGTCCGAACGGCAAGATCACCTACGTCAATTCGTTCAACCCGATCCTGGTGACGGATTACGAGGCACTGGGGAAGGCGATCAACGAAGCGAAGGGGGCCAAGTGAAGCGCACGCTGCTGGTCACCCTTGCGGTGCTTCCTGTCGCGCTGAGCGCGCAGGACCGGCTCAAGGGGATGCCGGGATATGACAACTTCGTGAAGAACCAGCCGCTGTATCAGGGGCTGGTTGTGTCCGGTGCTGTGACAGGTGTGGGCGGTGGTGGTGGTCGCGGCGGCGGCGGTCGCGGTGCTGCTCCCGGCGGTGCCGGGGCGAATCCGCAGGGGATCATCTGGGCAGCAGACGGGAAGGGTGTCGACTACACCTGGAACAGCAAGCGCTATCACTACGACTTCGCGAGCAAGAAGATCGCCGACGTCGCGGTGGCGAACCCTGATGCAGCGGCAACCGACGGCGCCGGTGGTCGTGGGGCCGGAGGTCGCGGCGGTCGCGGTGGTGGTGGCCGCGGCGCGGGCGCTCCAGGAGGCGGGCCACAGATGATTCGCGGCTGCAGCGGCGCGGAACTGCCGCCGGCGGTGCGCGGTCGCCAGAGCCCGACGGCGAATTCGCCGGACGGCAAGTGGATGGCGAGCTACAAGGATCGCAACCTGTCGGTCTGCAGCGCCGATGGCAGCGGCGAAGTCGCGATCACCAAGGATGGCAACGAGAAGGACCGCATCAAGTACGGCACCGCGTCGTGGGTCTACGGCGAGGAACTCGGCCAGACCACCGCGATGTGGTGGAATCCGGCGAGTACGAAGCTGGCGTACTTCCGCTTCGACGAAAGCAAGGTCCCCGACTTCTACATCACCAACGACGAGACGCACGTCCAGAACCGCGTCGATGTCGAGGCGTATCCCAAGCCGGGCGTGCCGAATCCCGTCGTCGATCTCTACGTGTACGACATGGCGTCGAAGAAGAGCACCCACATCGACGTGCGCGATGGCAAGCCGTTCACCAACGACGTCGTCGGACACTACGTCTACGACATGAGCTGGTCCCCCGATGGCAAGAACCTGATCATCCACCGGATGAACCGGCGCCAGAACGTGCTCGAACTGGCGATGTGCTCGCCGGAGACCGGCGCCTGCCGTGCGATCGTCCATGAGGAGTGGCCGACCGGGTGGATCGAGAATCATCCGCCGATGCGCTACCTCGCCGACAGCAATCGCTTCGTCTGGGAGTCGGAACGCAACGGCTTCAAGAACTATTACCTGTATAACCTGCAGGGGCAGCTGCTCAACCAGATCACGAACAACCAGTTCGAAGTCGCCGGGATCACCCGCATCGACGAGAAGACCAACACGCTCTGGTACATGGGGCGCGATGGCGACAACTACATGAAGGTGCAACTGCACAAGGTCGGGCTCGACGGCAAAGGCGACCGGCGGATCACCGATCCGGCGTACACGCACCAGGTCGACATCTCGCCCGACGGCAAGTACATCATCGACGTGGCGCAGACGCACGATCATGCGCCGTTCACGTCGCTGGTCGATGTGGCCACCGGCAAGACCATCGCCGAGCTCGCCAAGAGCGATGTGTCGGTGATGACGCAGCGCGGTGTGCGGAACTCCGAGATGTTCACGTACCTGGCCGCCGACGGCAAGACGAAGCTCTACGGTCGCCTGGAGTTCCCGATCAACTTCGACCCGAACAAGAAGTATCCCGTGCTCATGGCCGTCTACGGCGGGCCGGCGTCGGGAAGCAACGTGCCGACCGAGACCTTCACGCCGAGCAACGCGCAGACGGAGTACGGCTTCCTGCTGGTGTCGCTCTCATCGCGCGCGGCCCCGGGCATGGGGAAGCGCACCCTCGATGCGATCTACCTGAAGCTCGGGCAGACCGAGATGGACGACATGGCGGAGGGAATCAAGGCGCTCTGGCCGCGTCCGTATGTCGACAAGGCGCGCGTCGGGATCTACGGTACCTCCTACGGCGGGTACACGTCGCTGATGGAGCTTGTCCGCCACCCCGACGTCTTCACCGTGGCGGCCTCCGCCTCGCCGCCGACCGACTGGCGCAATTACGACACGATCTACACCGAACGGTACATGTGGATTCCGCAGGAGAACGCGGATGGCTACGACAAGGGTTCGGCCATGACGTACGCCAAGAACCTGACCGGTCGCCTTATCCTGACGTACGGTACGGTGGATGACAACGTCCACAACACCAACATGATGCAGATGATCAAGGCACTGCAGGGCGCCGGGAAGAGCTTCGAGGTGCAGGTCAATCCTGACGTCGGGCATTCCGGATTGAACCAGCAGCGGATGATGGAGTTCTTCATCGAGAACCTGGTGCAGCATCCGGAGCGGATTCAGGCACCGACCGCGAAGGTCACGCCATAGCGCTGATTATCCCGGGCATTGCTCAGGAAAAGGACCTGCTGTCATCGTGACGTGCTTGTCGCGCCGGCAGCAGGTCCTTTGCGTTGACCCCTCGCACGCCGCGCTGCCTGCGGATCATTCCAGCATCTCTGCCATCTCCACGATCGCCTCGCGAATTTGCTGCCGCTGCAGTTCGAGATTTTTGAACGCACGGGGACGCAGCAATCGCAGGCCGAGTCCGCGCGCGGCGCCGATCAGGCGGTCGAGCTGTTCGATGAAGACCAGCGCACAGTACCCGCAAGCCGGCATTGCGAGCCAGGCGACGAGCGCCGGCATGAGTCCCGCGCGCGCGTAGACCGCAACGGCCACGATCGTCCACACCAGCGGAAAGGCCACGGCCGCAGCGAGAATCTTCGCCGTGGCGAGTACGTCACGCTCCACGCGCGCGGCGCGTGTCACCAGGGGGACGATGAACTGGTACGGAACAATGTTGACGAGAATGCCGATGGTTGCGGGCGGCGCCAGAAAGATCAGCGTGAGGATCGCCTGCAATGCGTTGGCCACGACCTTCCCGACGGTCAGGCGCGATTGCAGGAGATTCTCCGGCGCGAGCCCCGCACTGAGCAGCTCCGCGTCGTAGCGCGCAAGCATCTGTTCCACCTTCGCGATCCGATCCGGAATCTTCGCGCGGAGCTCGGTGTAGCCGCGCAGTAACCGCTGTCGCAGCTCGAATTGCTGCGCGAGGTCCCGGTCGCGCGTTGCCACGCCGGCTGCCGACGAAAAGATTCGCTCGGCGCGCGTCACCAGGTGGAGCGCTTCCTCCTGTTCAGCCTGCAGCGTGACCTTGGCGAGCGCTTCTTCGAGTTGCGCCGTGAGTGCGCGTACCCGCTCCGGTGCGGGTTCGCCATCGGCATCCACCGCCTCGTGGGCGATGACGAGCGGTTCGCCGAAGCAGAGCAGCGCTGAGCTGCGGAATCTTCCCTTGGCGGTGTAGTACAACCCGCTCGGCACGATCGAAATGCGCGCAGCGGGATCGATACTGGCCGCGCCGAGTGCCATGCGTGCCGTGCCGGTCTTGAACGGACGCATCTTCGGGTCGCTGTGCGATGTTCCCTCGGGAAAGAGTGCAATCGCACCGCCACGGCCGAGCTCTGCCGCCACCTTCTCGAACGTGCGCCGATTCTGCGACGTGTCGGCGCCATCCATCCGCCGGTAGACGGGGATCGAACCCGCGGCGCGCACGAGCGGGCCCAGGACCCGCATGCGGAAGAGCGGCTCCTTGGCGAGAAACACGACGCGGCGTGGCGCCAGGCCAAGGAGGAACAGCGGATCGACCAGCGAATTCGGATGATTGAGGACGAGGAGTACCGGACCGGTGCGTGGGACATGCTCCGCACCCACCACGGCGACTCGGCGGAAGAAGATGCGCAGGATGAGCGCAACCAATCCGCGCAGGATCACGACGTGCGCGCTGGTGCCGCCGTCGCGCTGAGCGCACCCCAGGTCCAGATGGCGCCGCCGAGGAGGATGGCGAACGGCAGGATCATCACCGCGTGCTGCAGGCCCGCGGCCTGCGCGACGGCGACCTGCGCGGCATCGGGCGTGCCGCCGATCGCGCGCAGCAACGCGTCAGTCCTCGCGTCGGACAGCGTGCCGACCACATACGGTGAGGGGACGTCGCCGAGTACGTGGATGGCGAGGATGGATACCGCCATGGCCGTTGCGCGCTCACCCGGGGCGACATAGTTGACGATTGCGGAGTTGACGGGGCCGGTCGACGCGAAGATGAGCAATTCGGCAAGTACCAGCGCGCCGAGATAGACCGTCGGGTTGGTCGCAGTAAGTGCTACGTACGCGCACGGCGCGGCAAGCAGCGTGGCGACCCCCGAAACCAGCAGGTAGGCGTGCTTCGTTCGCCGCAGCATGCGGTCGCCGAGCCACCCGCCGGCGAAGGTGCCGATGAATCCCGTGACGACGACGATGGCGCCGACCTGGCCGCTCGCTTCCTTGTGTGGCACGTGATGCACCCGCTCGAGGAACGAGACCATCCACCACGACAGCGCGCCCAGCGCGAAGGTGTACGCCGCGTAGCCCAGCACGGTGAACGCGTATTGCCGGTTGCGGAACAGTTGCACCACGTGCCGCCAGCCACCCACCGATGTCGCGTGCGCGTGCTCGTTGTCGTCGAATCGTCGTTCGGGGTCGTGCATCCGGAGCATCAGCGCGGCGAGGATCAAACCAGGACCGCCAGCCACGAAGAACGCCGTGCGCCAATGATCGCCCATCACACTGGCGACGAGGAAGCCAAGCGCGCCGCCGATCGGTATCGCGGCATAGAAGACGGCAAAGACGCGGCCGCGACGTTCTCGCGGAAAGGCGTCGGCGAGCATGCTCGGCGCGATGGTGCCGTACGCCGCCTCACCCACGCCGACGAATGCCCGCGCGACAAACAGCGAGATGAAGCCGATGGCGAAGCCGCCGAACGCCGTGGCGATGCTCCAGACGGCCACGCCGAAGGCGATGAGCCGGGGACGTTGCTGCGTGTCGCCGAGCTTGCCGAACTGCGGCGACACGAGGGCATAGACCGCGAGAAACGCGGTGGCCAGCAGGCCGATCTGCTTGTCGCTCAGCTGCAATTCGGAATGCTTGAGCGTTTCGGTCATCCCCGCGACGACGAAACGATCGATGTAATTGAAAAGATTGACGAACGTGAGGATGAGGAGAACGTTGCGCGCCGTGCCCGGTGTCACCGGACGCGGCGCGCGTTCACTGACAGATGCCAACGGCTAGCGTCCCATCATCGCGGCGCCACCACCGGCGGCAAGCGCGACGATGCCGATCACGATGTAGAGCACGATCGCCAGGATGATCACCACGACCGTGTATCCCATCGCCTTGTCCGACGGTGACTTCATCAGCGCCGGGAGGCCCAGGTAGAGCAGGTAGAGCGAGTAGAGGCCGAGCAGACCCAGGATTCCCAGTGAGGGGAGGATGGCGAATATTCCGGCGATCCACGACGCCGTGGATGAATACGCCGCGACCTTCATCGCCTGTTCCTGGCTCTTCTGGCCGCCGAACGACGGAGCGAGGGCATTGATGATCAGCCCGAGGATGAACGTGCCGATCAGCGCCTTTCCAGCACAGTGGGATCCGAAGCTTGGAATTCACGTGACTTGAAGTCGCGG
>JADMIO011419499.1_pt1 | contig 90866 bp, 104 predicted proteins | sample 8958161 | NCBI WGS metagenome assembly JADMIO01 (sample SAMN16585339, study PRJNA669376) | soil metagenome | isolation source: Crop rotation soil | place: USA: Cullars Rotation, Alabama | collected 2011
GCCGCGACTTCAAGTCACGTGAATTCCAAGCTTCGGATCCCACTGTGCTGGAAAGTGCAGTCTGAACAGCTACAACGATAACGTCACCAACGTCTGCTGACATTCTCTTTGATCCACCAAGAACTTTAATACATTGTACTGTCTTTGCCCCTGAATTATCTGCTACATCTAAATTTGATTGTTGTTGAATCATATTTGCTTCTCACACTATTTATTAATAGTAACGAGCTCCCATCTTTTAAGTTTTGAGTGCGGACGTGACTCAATTACAGTCACAGAATCACCAATACTTGCTTTTTCATTTTCATCATGAACATGAAACTTTTTAGTTTTAGTTATAAATTTTGAATACATTGGGTGCATAAACTTTTTGTCTACCTTAATAACGATTGTCTTAGAAGACTTATCGCTAATAACAACACCAGTTACAGTACGTTTGTTTTTTGCTTCTTCACTCATAACTTTTCCTATTTAGCTGCGTTAGCTTTAGTTAACATTCTTGCAATTTCTTTTTTGATTGCTTTAATTTTGTGAGGTTTCTCAATGCCTGAAGTGTGCTTGTTGAATTTAAGATTAAAAAGTTGTGTCTTAAGTTCAGCAACTGTTCCAGTTGTTTGAGTTGTCTTTTTTTCAGTTTTCTTTGTCATAAATCCGTACCTATTATTTAGTTTTTGCCGGAGCTGCTGGCTTAGCCGCTGCTGCTGGTTTTGCTGCTTCAACAGGAGCTGCAGCAACTTCTTCCTTCTGCACTTTAATTACTGTATGTTGTGTAGCTTTTCCGTGGTTAACCATTTCAACTGTAACGATTTTGGTTTTAACCGGTAGCTTATATTTAGCAAGATAAAGAGCCTTTTCAGCTGTTGCTTTATCTACCCCACCAATTTCAAAAAGAATTCTTCCTGGCTTAACAACTGCTACCCATTCTTCCGGAGATCCTTTACCTTTCCCCATACGAACTTCGGCTGGCTTCTTAGATAAAGATTTATCTGGAAAAATTTTAATCCACATTTGTCCACCACGTTTCGTCTCTCTTGAGATCGCGATACGTGCTGCTTCAATTTGTCTGTTTGTAATATAACCACAAGCTACTGCTTGTAAACCATATTCACCAAATGTGATCGTATTTCCAGTATTCGCAGCTCCAGTCATTCTGCCTTTCTGCTGCTTTCTGAATTTTACTTTCTTAGGACTTAACATAAAAACCTCTAATTATTTATAAATTTCACCCTTATAAACCCAAACCTTCACACCTGTAATACCAAAAGTTGTTTTGGCTTGTGCTGTACTGTAATCAATATCAGCTCTTAAAGTATGTAGAGGCACTTTTCTTTCTGAGTAACCTTCAGTTCTCGCCATTTCAGCTCCACCTAGACGGCCAGAACATTTAACTTTGATTCCTTTAACACCTGATCTAAAAGCTGAAGTCATCACTTTCTTCATTGCTCTTCTGAATGCCACACGTTTTTCAAGTTGGTGTGCAATATTTTCTGCAATTAACTTAGCTTCTGAATCTGGACGCTTAACTTCTGCAATATTGAAAAACAAAGGACAATTAGTAATTTTCTTAAGATCATTACGTATTTTTTCAATCCCTGTACCTTTCTTACCAATTGCTACACCTGGTTTTGCTGAATAAACAGTAACCTTAACTTGGTCTGCAGTTCTTGAAATTTCTGTTTTAGCAATTGAAGCTTGAGCTAGCTCTTCATCAATATATTTTCTGATCGCTAGATCTTGCTGGAATATTTCTGGATAATTATTCTTAACATACCAATTAGAATGCCAAGTTTTGATGTATCCAAGTCTAAAACCGTACGGATGAACTTTTTGTCCCATTTAATATACCCTCGTTTATTTTTTAAGCTTCTTTAAGGCCAAGTGTAATGTAACTTGATCTTTTTGAAATTCTATATGCTCTTCCTTGTGCTCTTGGCATAATTCTCTTTAATTGTGGACCTTCATCCACTTTAACTAAGCCAACTACCAAGTTATCTAAATCTACTTTTTTAGATTCAGTCGCAATACTAAGACCACTATTAATAAGTTTCGTTAGAGCGATAGAAATTTCTTTCTTCTCACAAAAACGAAGAATTCTTAATGCTTCTTCAACTTTTTTTGTTCTGATAAGATCACAAACTTGGCGAACTTTTCTCGCAGAAGTAGGGAAACTATTGTTTTTTACAACTATCATAAAATACTCCTAACTACTTTTTAGCTGGTGATGGTGTATCAGCAGCTTTCTTATCACCACTGTGGCCATTGAAAGTTCTTGTAATTGCAAACTCTCCAAATTTATGTCCAATCATGTTGTCAGTAACATAAACAGGAATAAATTTTTTCCCATTATGAACAGCAAATGTAAGTCCAATAAAATCTGGAATTATTGTTGATCTTCTCGACCAAGTTTTAATTACTTTGTTACCTTTAGTATCTTTCTTTGCTTCACTTGCCTTTTTAAAAAGATAAGTATCAACGAAAGGACCTTTTTTAATTGATCTAGCCATTTTTTAACCCTTATTTATTTTCTTCTCTTAACAATAAATTTATTAGTACGTTTATTTTTTCTAGTTTTGTATCCACGAGTTGGTAATCCCCAAGGAGAAACTGGGTGACGTCCACCAGAAGTTCTACCTTCACCACCACCCATTGGGTGATCTACTGGGTTCATTACAACACCTCGAACAGTTGGTCTAATACCTCTGTGACGATTCTTACCAGCTTTACCAATATTCATTTGCTCGTGTTCAATCTTTCCAACTTGCCCAATTGTTGCACGACAATCAATTTTTACGTTTCTCAACTCTCCAGATGGAAGTCTTAGAAGAGCGTAAGCTCCTTCTTTCGCCATCAACTGAGCATAAGCACCAGCTGAACGAGCTAATTGACCACCACATTTTGGATTTAATTCGACGTTGTGAACTAATGTTCCTATTGGGATATCTCTTAAAAGTTTTGCATTTCCTGATTTAATATCTGCTGAATCAGAAGAAATAATTACGTCACCGACTTTCATTCCAACTGGGGCAATAATGTAAGTCTTCTCACCATCTTTGTAACAGATTGAGGCAATGTCACACGTTCTATTTGGATCGTATTCAATTGTCATTACTGTTGCAGGGATATCAAGTTTATTTCTCTTAAAATCAATTTCTCTGTATTTTTGTTTTGCTCCACCACCATGATGTCTAGTAGTGATTACACCTTGAGCATTTCTTCCTGCTTTTTTCTTTTTCTTAGAAAGCAATCTCTTAATAGGTTTAGCATTTTTAGTTAGATCACTTACAACAACAGTCATTTCTCTTTGAGATGGTGTTATCGGTCTAAATTTTTTAATAGTTGTCATGATTAAATTCCCTTAAAGAACTCTATTTTTTGTCCGTCTTGTATTTTAACAAATGCTTTTTTGAAAGAATTTGTCTTTTTATGAGACTTAGCTGTTCTTTTTGTTTTTCCAGGATTGTTTGTTGTATTTACTCCAACTACTTTTACATCGAAAAATTTTTCAATCGCTTTTTTGATTGAAATTTTTGTCGCTGCCGTATGAACAACAAAACTATAAATATTTTGTTCTTCACTCATTTTTGAAGTTTTTTCTGTAAGCAATGGCTTAACTAAAACATTTTCTAGTGCCAACATATTATACCAACCTGTTAAGAAGCTTTTCTAAAGCTGCTTTCTCAATAATTAAATTTTCAAATTTAATCGCTTCGTAAACACTAAATCCATCAACTGCCATAGCTTTTGATTTCTCTAAGTTTTTTGCTGCTCTTAAAACTATGTTTTCTTTACTATCTGCTACAATCAAATTAGATGCTAATTTTTTTGTATCTAGAAATTTATAAAGATCTTTTGTCTTTCCTGTACTTTCAAGTTTCTCAACAACAAAAAGTTTTCCTGCTTGAAATTTATCAGCAAGAACAGATTGAACAGCAATGTTCATCATCTTTTTATTAACTTTTTGAGTATAGTCTCTTGGTACTGGCCCAAAAACAGTTCCCCCACCTGGCATAAGTGGAGATCTAGTTGAACCTTGACGAGCTCTACCTGTTCCCTTTTGCTTGAATGGTTTTTTACCACCACCAGACACAAGAGCTTTAGTTTTTGTACAAGCATTACCTTGTCTTCTACTTGCCAGAGTCGCTTTTACGATCTGGTGTACTACTGTCATATTGATTGAATCAGCAGTAAGCTCAACATTTGTTGAAAGACTTTTTGATTTTTCAAATTTTGAATTTAGGACTGTTACTTCTGTAGTCATAATTTCACCTACGCCTTAGCTTTTTTTGCTAAAGTTACTTTAACAAAAGAGTTCTTTGCACCAGGAACAGAGCCTTTAATTAGCATGTATCCTTGATCCAAATTAATATCTACTACTTTTAAATTTTGAGTTGTAACCATATCGTTACCCATAACTCCTGGCATTTTTTTACCAGCGAAAACTCGAGCTGGAGTTGCTCGACAACCAATCGAACCTGGTCTTCTGTGAAAGTGAGAACCGTGAGAAGCTGGTCCACCTTGGAATCCGTAACGCTTCATAACCCCTGCAGTTCCTTTCCCCTTAGAAGTTCCAATCACATCAATGATTGTATCTTTTTTGAAAGAATCTAGAGTTACAACTTTACCAAGATTTTCAGCAACTACTTTATCAGTTTTGATTTCGGCAGATTCGCTTAAATGTTCAGTGATTGTAGCTTTTTTCAAATGCCCTTTTTGAGGCTCAGAAATTAGCTTTTCTCTCTTAGTGTGAAAAGAAACTTGATAAGCTGTATAGCCATCTTTTTCTTTCGTCTTAACTTGTGAAATGTAATTTGGAATTAATTTTACAACAGTGACTGGAATGTGATTTCCGTCGTTGTCAAAAATTCTTGTCATTCCTGCTTTAATCCCGAAGAAAGCAGAAAGACTTAAATTTGTCTCAGACATTTTTCCTCCACAGCATCACCCCGTCTCAGGGATGCGTTCATGGTTAATATTCAATTTATATTCTAAAAATTAGTATCTAATTTCTACGTCAACACCAGCTGACAAGTCTAACTTCATAAGGCTGTCGATAGTTTGTTGAGTAGGCTCAATAATATCTACAAGTCTTTTATGTGTTCTCATTTCGAATTGCTCACGCGATTTTTTATCAATGTGAGGAGAACGAAGAACAGTATATTTGTTAATTTCTGTAGGAAGAGGTATCGGACCAGCAACTCTTGCTCCAGTATTTTTAGCTGTCTGAACAATCTCTTGAACAGAAAGGTCTAAAATACTATGGTCGTAAGCTCTTAGCTTAATTCTAAGTTTATTCGTTTTCATCAATACTCCAAAATAGGTCTGTGCAAGTTAAATGATCTTTTTATCTTTGTAAAGTTCAATTTAGAAATAAAATCAGTTTTTTATTCAAACTGCATTTACAATCTCAAATTAGATGTAAATGCCCCTCTTTTGAAGGATATTTACTGCTAAATTTCGCTCTACAGCATCATATTTGTTAAAAGTTAAAGTAAATGTAGCTCTTCCTTGTGATCTCGAACGGATTTGAGTGCTATAACCAAACATCTCAGCAAGCGGTACTTCTGCCTTCAATAAATCTTTATTATGTTTTGGTTCTACTCCAATAATTTTTCCGCGTTTTGCATTTATGTCTGCAATAATTTCTCCTGCAAAATCTGTCGGAGTAACTACTTCAAGAGACATGATTGGCTCCATTAAAACTAAACCTGCTTTTTGAGCAGCTTCCTTAAAGGCCATAGATGCAGCTATGATATAAGCAATATCAAATGATTCATTTTCTAAATAATTTACATTCGTAACTTCGACTTGAATTCCAATGAATGGATATCCTGCCATCGCTCCACCTGGAACCGATTCACGAATGCCTTTTTCGACCGCTTCATAAATATTGTCAGGAATATTTCTATCTTTTTTCTTAAATTTAATTGTGATGTCGCCATTTTTATCTTCAGTCGGGCTTACTTGTAATTCGCAATGACCAAATTGAAGTTTCCCATTGAGTTCTTTTTTGTACTCATGAGAAGCAGACCCAATTCCATTAATGCATTCTCGATATGAAACTTGTGGCTTACCTACATTTACTCCAACTTTAAATTCTCTCTGCAAACGATCAACAATAATTTCTAAATGCAATTCTCCCATACCACTAATTAGTAGTTGGCCAGTTTCTTTATTGACTGCAAAATTAAAAGAAGGATCTTCAATTTTTAAATATTCTAAAGTTGTTTGCAATTTTTCTTCATCTGCTGTGGTTTTTGGTTCAATTGCGACTGAAATTACAGCAAGAGGAAATTGCATTAAATCAAAAATTATTGGTTTATGTTCAGCACATAAAGTTTGTCCAGTTGTCGTATTTTTAAAACCAAGAACAGCTACAATGTCACCTGCTCCTGCTGACTCTACTTCATTTCTTTTATTTGCATGCATTTGAAGAAGTTTATTAATTCTTTCTTTTTTATTTTCTAAAGAATTATAAATTGAATCACCAACCTTTAATTCTCCAGAGTAAATGCGGATGAAAGTAATTCTTCCGACGAAAGGATCCGTTGCAATTTTAAAAGCGAGAGCACTTAAAAGTTCTTTCTCATCCACTTCTCTTGTTACTATTTTTTCAGGATCTTTTGCATCGTGAGCAGTAATTAAACCTTTATCTGTTGGTGCAGGTAAATATAGATTTACTGCATCTAAAAGGGGTTGAATGCCTTTATTTTTAAAAGCACTTCCACAAAGAACTGGAATAAAATTTTTATGGATCGTTGCTTCTCTGATATATTTTTTTAATTCTTCTTCTGAAAATTCATGACCATTTAAAAATAAATCAGCAAATCCATCATGGACATCAGCTAATGTTTCAATTAATTCGTCTCGATATAATTGCGCTTCTTCAAATTGATCAGAGGTTAAATCAAGTGTTTCAAATTTTTCACCAAGCGTCTGATCGTTCCAGACCAAAGCTTTCATTGCAACAATATCAATCATGCCTAAAAATGTTTCTTCCTGACCGATCGGAAGATGAATTGCCGCTGCCTTTTTTCCAAGCTTTTCTCTAATTTCTGAAACCACAGATAAAAAATCTGCGCCGGTACGATCCATTTTATTAACGAATGCAATTCTTGGAACTTTATATTTATCAGCTTGACCCCAAACAGTTTCTGATTGAGGCTCTACCCCGCCAACTGCACAAAAGACTCCTACAGCACCATCTAGAACTCGTAGTGATCTTTCAACTTCAATCGTGAAATCCACGTGACCTGGAGTATCGATAAGATTGATGGTGTGATTCTTCCACTCACAAGTTGTTGCAGCAGACGTAATAGTAATACCACGTTCTTGTTCTTGGATCATCCAATCCATCGTCGCAGTTCCTTCATGAACTTCGCCGATTTTATAATTTTTTCCAGTGTAATAAAGAATTCGTTCTGAGGTTGTCGTTTTACCGGCATCGATGTGAGCCATGATGCCGATATTACGAACTAAGTGAATTTTATCTGATTTCATTATTTAAACTATTAACTAAAGACCAAATTACCATTTAAGGTGAGCGAAAGCCTTGTTAGCTTCTGCCATTTTGTAAACGTCTTCACGCTTCTTAACAGCTCCACCACGGTTATTAGCTGCATCGATTATTTCGTCAGCCAATTTCTCAACCATGCTTTTTCCAGAACGTGTACGTGAATATTCACGTAACCAACGGATAGCAAGCGATTGTTTTCTAGCTGGTCTAACTTCAACTGGAACTTGATAAGTTGCTCCACCGATACGACGAGACTTTACTTCAACAGCTGGCTTAACGTTGTTCATTGCTTTCTTGAACACTTTCATGCCTTCTTCAGAAGTTTTTTTCTCAACTAGATCAAGAGCAGAATAAAAAATATTCTCTGCAACTGATTTTTTTCCGTGATACATGAAACAATTGATGAATTTAGTAACTAAAATATCACCATATTTTGGATCAGGTAGTACGTCTCTTGATTCTGCTTTATGTTTTCTACTCATATAATTCCTCTATTTTTTACTTTTTAGGTTTCTTAGCGCCGTATAGAGATCTTCTCTTTCTTCTCTTCTCTACACCACTCGCATCTAAAGCTCCACGTACTGTATGGTATCTTACCCCTGGTAGATCTTTTACTCTTCCGCCTCTGATTAGAACGATCGAGTGTTCTTGAAGGTTGTGACCTTCTCCACCAATATAAGAAATTACTTCGTAACCACTAGTAAGTTTTACTTTACATACTTTTCTCAAAGCAGAGTTTGGTTTCTTCGGAGTAGTCGTGTAAACACGAGTACAAACGCCACGTCTTTGCGGACATGCTTCCAATGCTGGAGATTTTGTACGAGTTATCTTATTCGTACGTCCCTTACGGACAAGTTGATTAATTGTAGGCATTCACGCGCTCCTTAAACAAATATAGGCTGGACTTATAACAAAACAATCCAGCCTATTCAATAATAATTTTAAAAACTTAATTTAAACGGATTTTCTTCCTCTGTCACTTCGGCTTGGAAGTCTTTATAACGTCCAATACCTGTACCCGCTGGAATTAGTCGGCCCATAATAACGTTTTCTTTTAAGCCTCTTAGCTCATCTTTCTTCCCTTCAAGAGTTGCTTGTGTAAGCACTTTTGTAGTTTCTTGGAACGATGCTGCAGAGATAAATGATTCCGTTGTTAAAGATGCTTTTGTAATACCAAGTAGAAGTGGTCTTGCTCCAATCGGTCTCAATCCTTCAGCAATTAATTTTTCATTTTGTTCATATAACTCTGTTTTAACAATAGAGTCACCTTCAACAAAAATTGAATCTCCTGCATCTGTAATTTCAACTTTTTTCAACATTTGAGAAACAATAACCTCGATGTGTTTATCATCGATCTTCACACCTTGAAGACGGTATACTTCTTGAATTTCATCAACGATGTAACGTGCAAGTGCTTTATCACCTAGAACTCGAAGAATATCGTGAGGATTAGTTGGGCCATCCATAATTTGATCGCCTGGACGAACATAATCTCCCTCGTTAACAATTACGTAACGTCCCTTCGGAATTGTGTAAACCACTGGTTCACTACCATCTTCTGGACGAATAATAATTTTTCTTGAGCCTCTCACCTCTGGACCATATTCAATTGTTCCAGCGATGTCTGCGATTTGAGCAGAGTTTGCAGGTTTTCTTGCTTCGAAAAGTTCAGCAACTCGAGGAAGACCACCGGTAATATCCTTGGTCTTAGTAGACTCTCTTTGAACTTTAGCGATAACAATACCACCATCTATTTTATCACCTTGATTCACAACCACGTTCGCACCAACTGGTAATGAATAAGATGCAATTCTTTTTGTTCCTGGAACGATTAGTGGTTTCCCAGCATCATCTACGATAACAATTCTTGGTTGTTTCGAGATATCGTCCTTACCTTTAGCTTCAATAATTACTCTGTGTGAAAGACCAGTAACAGAGTCGACGTTTTCAGTATATGTCGCTCCAAGAACTAGATCTTCGTACACAACAGTTCCTGCAATTTCAGAGATGATTGTCATCGAGAATGGATCCCACTCAAGAATTCTATCCCCTACGTTTACAGTTTGACCGTCTTTGAAGAAAAGTGTCGCACCGTAAATTGCTGGGTATCTTTCTTTTTCAGCTCCAGCTGGAGTTTTGATAATGATCTCACCAGTTTTATTCATAATGATTGTTAAACCATCTGCTCTAGTAAGAGTTTTAACGTTATCAAATACTACGATACCTGCTGTTTTTGCTTCTGTTTTATTAACTTGCGCACCTGCAGTTGCAGTACCACCAATGTGGAACGTTCTCATTGTAAGCTGAGTACCTGGTTCACCAATCGACTGAGCAGCAATAATACCAACAGCCTCTCCGTGACATACAAGTTTACCGCGAGCAAGATCTCGTCCAAAACAAAGCTTACAGAAACCATATTTTTCTTTACACGTAAGAACAGATCTAACTTTGATTTGATCGATTTCGTTATCGATAATCATGTTCACATCTTTCTCTGTGAAAAGATAATTTCTTGGGAAAAGTGGTTTGTTGTCTTTTGCTTTAATATCTTCAAGAGCAACACGTCCTAGAACTCGATAAGCTACGTGCTCAGCAATTTCTCCAGACTCTACTCGAGAAGTTAAAACAATTCCGTCATCAGCATTACAATCTTCCTGACGAATAATTCCGTCTTGAGCAACATCCACTAGACGTCTTGTTAAATATCCTGAGTTAGCAGTTTTTAAAGCTGTATCTGCAAGACCTTTACGAGCACCGTGTGATGAAGCGAAATATTGAAGAACTGTTAATCCTTCTCGGAAGTTTGAAGTAATTGGAGTTTCAATAATCTCTCCAGATGGTTTCGCCATTAACCCTCTCATCCCTGCAAGCTGACGAATCTGAACGTTAGAACCTCGGGCTCCAGAATCAGCCATCATGAAAATTGCATTGAATGAAGGAGCTTTTGTTTTTTCTTTTCCATCTTGAGAAACGAAATCATCTTTCGATAAACCTTCAATTAGAACTTTCGAAAGTTTTTCGTTAGTTTGAGCCCAAACATCGACGATCTTGTTATATCGCTCTCCGTTTGTAATCGAACCTTCGTTATATTCATTTGTAATTTTATCAACTTCTGCTTGTGCAGTTCCAAGAATTGCGCCTTTTTCTTTTGGAATGGCCATATCTTTAATGTTGATTGAAATACCAGCTTGAGTTGCGTACTCGTAACCCATTTTCATAATTGAATCAGCGAAAATCACAGTATCTTTCTCTGTACCTTTTCTGTAAGCCTTATCAATTAATTTAGCCAATTCTTTTTTATTAAGAATCTTATTGATGTCTTCGTAAGCAAGACATTTTGGAAGAATGTTATAAACAAATGTTCTACCAACAGTTGTCTCAATCATCTTACCTTCAATTCTGATTTTAATCGGAGCTTGTAAGTGCAGATTTCCTGTATGGTAAGCAAATTGTGCTTCTTCTTTTGACGAGAATACTTTTCCGTATCCACGTGCAAACGGTCTTACTCTTGTCATGTAGTACATACCAAGAACGATATCCTGAGAAGGAACGATAATTGGTGTTCCATCTTTTGGAGAAAGAATATTGTTTGTCGACATTACAAGAACTCGAGCTTCAATTTGCGCTTCAATTGAAAGTGGAACGTGAACAGCCATCTGATCCCCGTCGAAGTCAGCGTTGAATGCTGTACATACTAGAGGGTGAAGTTGGATTGCTTTTCCTTCAATCAAAATTGGCTCAAATGCTTGAATACCAAGTCTGTGTAGAGTAGGTGCACGGTTTAGAAGAACTGGATGTTCTTGAACTACGTCTTCAAGAATGTCCCAAACTTCTTGTTTCTGCTGATCAACCATCTTCTTAGCAACTTTAATTGTAGTACAGTGACCTTTCTCAATTAGTTTGTTGTAGATGAATGGTTTGAAAAGTTCGAGTGCCATAAGTTTTGGAAGACCACACTGATGTAATTTCAGGTTTGGTCCAACCACGATAACCGAACGTCCAGAATAATCTACTCGTTTACCAAGTAAGTTTTGTCTGAAACGACCTTGTTTACCTTTAAGCATATCTGAAAGAGATCTCAGTGGACGCTTGTTAGCTCCTGTGAAAACTTTCCCACGTCTTCCGTTATCAAAAAGAGCATCAACAGCTTCCTGAAGCATTCTCTTCTCGTTACGAATAATGATCTCAGGAGCATTAAGTTCCTTCAATCTCTTAAGACGGTTATTTCTGTTAATTACTCGACGATATAAATCGTTAAGATCTGAAGTTGCAAATCTTCCTGCTTCTAGTGGAACTAGAGGACGAAGATCTGGTGGAAGAACTGGCACAACATCCATCATGAACCAATCAGGTTTATTTGATGATTTCATGATTGATTCAACAACTTTTAATCTCTTAATAAATTTTGATTTAGAAAGATCTGTAGTTGAATCGCGAAGTCCACGACGAAGTTCTTTATTAAGAATATCAAGATCAACTTTTGCAAGAAGGTCTTTAACAACTTCTCCACCCATTCCAGCTTTGAAATCGATGTTTCCAGTTTTTAGTTCATGATATTTTTGTTCCGTAAGGATTGATCCAATCGCAACGCCACCTTCTTGGCCATCAGTTGCAGAAGCTGTAACGATGTATGCTTCATTATAAAGAATTCTTTCTAAATCTTTTAGAGATAGATCGATTAAAGCACCAATTCTAGATGGAAGTGAACGTAGAAACCAAATATGAGCAACCGGAGTTGCTAATTCAATATGTCCTGCTCTTTCACGTCTAACTTTAGATAGAGTTACTTCAACACCGCATTTTTCACAAACAACACCACGGTGTTTCATTCTCTTATATTTACCGCAAATACATTCGTAATCTTTTATTGGTCCAAAAATTTTCGCGCAAAATAAACCATCTCTTTCTGGCTTGAAAGTACGATAGTTGATTGTCTCTGGTTTTTTAACTTCACCAAACGACCATTCACGAATCGTATCAGGAGAAGCCATCTTGATAGAGACAGCTTGTACGCTAATAGGATCTTTGGGTTTATCAAAAAAGTTTAATAAATCTTTCATTGTATTAAGCTCCTATTATCAAATTAAGTTTTCTACAGTTGGCTCTTCAAGTTTCACATCAAGTGCTAGCGCTTGAAGCTCGCGAATTAGAACGTTGAATGATTCTGGTAAACCTGGTTCAAGAACCTGCTCACCTTTAACAATCGATTCATACATTCTTGTTCTACCAACAACATCATCAGACTTCACTGTTAAGAACTCTTGTAGAGTATAAGCAGCTCCGTATGCCTCTAGTGCCCAAACCTCCATCTCTCCAAGTCTCTGACCACCAAACTGAGCTTTACCTCCGAGTGGCTGTTGAGTAACAAGTGAGTAAGGTCCAGTAGAACGTGCGTGAATTTTTTCATCAACTAAGTGGTGGAGTTTCAACATATACATTGAACCAACAGTCACTTCTTCTGAGAAAGCTTCACCAGTAATTCCGTCAAACAGAGTTACTTTTCCGCTCTTATCATATTCAGCAAGTTCAAGCATTTCTTCGATATCAACTTCAGTTGCACCATCGAACACTGGACTTGAGAAACGAACACCTGATTGTAATTTTTCAGCAAGGTGAAGAACTTCAGCGTCTGAAGCTTTTTTCAACCATGCATCTGTCTCTGGTGTTTTGTAGATTTTAGAAATCAAATCTTTCACTCGATGAAGATCCATTTGTTGATCAAGCATATATTTAATCTTGTCTCCAAGACCTTTCCCTGCCCAACCTAAGTGGAGCTCGAATAGCTGTCCAATATTCATACGCGAAGGAACCCCTAGTGGATTCAACACGATTTCAACTGGAGCACCATCGGCCATATATGGCATATCTTCGTTTGGAAGAACTCGAGAGATAACCCCTTTGTTCCCGTGACGACCAGCCATCTTATCACCTGCTTGAAGTTTTCTCTTAATTGCGATGTAAACCACAACTTTTTTGATAACTCCTGGAGCAAGCTCATCACCTTTGTGAAGTTTTGCAATTTCTTCATTTGCTTTCGCGCGAACTTTGTTAATTCTGTTACGAATATCTGCAAAGTAGTCTGAAAGTTTTTCTTCAAGATCAGCTTTAAGAGGTAAATAACCGATAAGTTCGAATGGAACACCATAAAGAACTTCTTCAGTAATTTTTGTACCTTTTTTAAGAAGCTCAGTTGCTCCATCTTCAGATACTAATTTATCTTCAGTTGAGGCACCGCCAAGCATTTCAACAATCTTCTTAATTGCTGAACGTTGGATCGCTTTAATCTCGATATTTTCATCTCTTCTAATTAAAGAAGTTTCTCTTTCAATTAATGCTTTAGAACGTGAATCAAGTTCAACACCTTCACGTGTAAATACGTGGGCATCAATAACTGTTCCGCGAACCGAAGATGGAACTCGAAGAGATGTATCTTTTACGTCTCCAGCTTTATCACCGAAGATTGCTTTTAAAAGTTTTTCTTCTGGAGAAAGTTGAGTTTCACCTTTTGGTGTAATTTTTCCAACTAGAACATCACCTGGTTTAACGATCGCACCAACACGAATAATTCCGGCTTCATCAAGATCTTTAAGAGCTTCTTCTGAAACGTTTGGAATATCACGAGTGATTTCTTCTTTACCAAGTTTTGTATCACGAGCTTCAACTTCATAATTTTCGATATGGATTGTTGTGAACACGTCACGAGCAAGCATAGTTTCGTTAATAAGAATTGAATCTTCGTAGTTGTATCCGCCCCATGGCATGAATGCCACGAGAACGTTTTGACCAAGAGCCAAGTCACCATATTGAGTAGCAGGACCGTCAGCAATAACGTCGCCTTCTCTTACAATATCGCCTTCTTTAACAAGGGCTTTTTGGTTATTACATGTATTTTGATTTGAGCGTTGGTATTTGATTAGTTTATAAACTTCAACTCCAGACTCATCATCTTTAAATTTATCTCTTTGAATAACAATTCTGTTTGAATCAACGAAAATTACTTTTCCGTCATGTTCACTAATTAGAATTGCGCCTGAATCTTGAGCAACAACTGCTTCAACACCTGTTCCAACAATTGGAGCATCAGTTCTAACAACTGGAACCGCTTGTCTCATCATGTTTGAACCCATGAGCGCTCTGTTCGCATCATCATGTTCAAGGAATGGAATTAATGAAGTTGCAATCGAGATCATTTGTGAAGGAGAAACGTCCATTAAATCAACTTCAGTAGCGTCGACAAGTGCAAGTTCACCTTGTTTACGTGCTGGAATTAAACTTCCTGAAACTTTATTTTCTGCCACAAATTTTCTATCAGCTTGAGCAATAATTTTTCCTTCTTCTTCGAAAGAAGAGAAGTATTTAACTTTTTTCTCAAGTTCTCTGCCTTCATTTACAACTCGGTAAGGAGTTTCAATGAATCCGTATTCAGAAACTTTTGCGTATGTAGCAAGTGAAGTAATTAGACCAATGTTTGGTCCCTCTGGAGTTTCAATTGGACACATTCTTCCGTAGTGAGTTGCGTGAACGTCACGTACTTCGAATCCGGCTCTTTCTCTTGTTAGACCACCAGGTCCTAGAGCAGAAAGACGTCTTTTATGTGTAACTTCAGAAAGTGGATTCGTTTGATCCATAAACTGAGACAATTGAGAAGATCCAAAAAATTCTTTAACTGCAGCAGCAACTGGTTTTTGGTTAACTAGATCGTGTGGCATCATTGTTTCAATTTCTTGAATCGCCATTCTTTCTTTAACCGCTCTCTCCATACGAACCAATCCAACTCTGAATTGATTTTCTAGAAGCTCACCAACCGCTCTTACTCTTCTGTTACCCAAGTGATCGATATCATCTACTTGGCCTTTACCATTGTTAAGACCTACTAGGTACTTAACAGTCATAAGGATGTCTTCTTTAGTAAGAACTGTATTTGCAACTGGAATATCTAGACCAAATTTATAATTGATCTTCATACGTCCAACTTTCGAAAGATCGTATCTTGTAGCATTGAAGAATAGGCCATCAAATAATTGATTAGCCGCTTCGATTGTCGGAGGTTCACCTGGTCTTAGTCTTTCAAAAATTTTGATAAGAGCTTCTTCAGATGAATTTGTTTTATCTAAGAACAAAGTATTTCTAATTTGATCTGAGTAATTGACGTTATCGATGTAGATAACTGGAATTTTTTTGTTTCCAGCTTTGATCAATTCAAAAATTTTCGATTCAGTTAAAGCTTCATTTGCTGAACAAACAACTTCACCAGTTGATTTGTCATAAATATCATCAGCTACAACTTTACCAATTACATCTTCAAGTTTTGCAGGAAGAGTTTTAAGCCCTGATTCCTGAAGTTTTTTAACTGCTGCTTTAGTAATTTTTTTACCTTTCTTGATGATTACTTCGCCAGTTTTTGGGTGAAGAATATCATCATCAAGACGAGCACCTGTTAATAAGTCATAATCTAATTCTCTTTGGAAAGATTTCTCAGCCAAGTGAAGTGTTTCAAGTGGGTAGAAAGCTTTTAGAAGATCAGATACTGAGTATCCCATTGCTTTAAGAATTACTGTTGCATGGAATTTTCTCTTACGATCGATACGAGCATAAAGAATATTTTTATGATCAAATTCGAAATCTAGCCAAGAACCTCTGTGAGGAATAATTCTTGAAGAATATAAAAGTTTTCCGCTTGAATGTTTTTTCCCACTATCGTGTTCAAAAATAATCCCCGGAGATCTATGTAACTGAGAAACAATCACTCTTTCTGTTCCGTTGAATACAAATGATCCAGTTGGAGCCATTAGAGGAATATTTCCGAGATAAACTTCTTGTTCTTTAATTGAAGAGATAGTTTTAGAACCATCTTCTTTTTCGCTTGTTAGGTCGTAGAAAATCAAACGAACTGTAACTTTAAGTGGCGATTCGAAAGATAAACCTCTCGCTCGACATTCAGTTACTGAATATTTTGGTTCTTCAAGAGTGTAGTTAACAAACTCTAGAGAAACAGTTTTATTAAAATCAAAAATTGGAAAAATCGATTTGAAAACCGCTTGCAGACCTTTGTCCTCGCGCTTTGCAGGCGGAACATCCTTCTGAAGGAATTCTTTATAAGAACTAATTTGAAGTTTCATCAAACTAGGTGGTGCAATTACATAATCGTTTTTACTAAAGCTTCTTCGTGTCCAAGCGTTGGGTGCGAATGTCTTTGTCATTTACGGGCCCCTCGAATAAAAGTTCAATCAAAAATAAAAAATAGGTGCAAGGGTTTTTCCCCTGCACCTATCAAATAAAACTAAAATTTAAATTACTTAATTTCTACTTTAGCGCCAGCAGCTTCAAGTTTTTTCTTAAGGTCAGCTGATTCATCTTTAGAAACGCCTTCTTTAACAGTTTTCGGAGCGCCTTCAACTAGATCTTTAGCTTCTTTCAATCCAAGACCTGTGATTGCTCTTACTTCTTTAATAACGTTAATTGGTGTTGCACCTTTGTCTGTAAGAACAACTGTGAATTCAGTTTGAGCTTCAGCAGCAGGTCCAGCAGCAGCAGCGCCACCAGCAACAGCAACTGGGGCAGCAGATACACCAAATTTAGTTTCAAGTTCTTTAACTAGGTTTGCTAGGTCAAGAACTGACATTTTAGATACGTGTTCGATTAATTGATCATTTGTAATAGACATAAATTTCTCCTAAAAAAATTAAATAAGTTATTAAGCGTTTTGAGTTTGTTTTTGCTCTTGGATAGCAAAAAGAACTCGTGCAAAAGCCGATACTGGTGCATTGAATGTAGCAAGCAATGTTCCAAGCATCTGATCTCTTGAAGGAAGTTTTGCAAGTGCAACTACTTCAGCTTTTGAAAGCTTCTGAGTTCCAAGCATACCACCTTTAAGCGTTACAATGTTTTCAAATTCTCCAGTAGCATCATTAATGATTTTTGCTACTGCTGCTGCGTCCTTATAGGCAAAAGCAACTGCTGTTGACCCTTTAAGGTTTGCAAGAATCTCTTCCGCGTAAGTTCCCTTAGCTGCTCTAGCAAACAGAGTGTTTCGTGTAATAACCATGTGGCCACTAGCTTCACGAACTTGTTTTCTGATTCTAACTGCATCTACTGAAGGTATTCCTACGAGGTTAGTTAAGAAAATCCCTTGAGACTTCTCAATCTGAGCTCTTACTGAAGATACGACAGCTTCTTTTTCTGTACGATTCATCATATCCAGTCCTCCTGTGTTGTTATGGAGGGGAGTTTTGGCTGGCTTTATACTTCCTTAGAAGAGACCTGCTTTCTTCAACCCCAACGTTATATTAATTAAACTGAAAAGTTTGTTGCATCTAAAGTATCAATCTTGATACCTGGGCCCATCGTTGTACTCATCACTAAAGACTTAACATAAGTACCTTTTGAAGTTGATGGCTTAGCACGAAAGATCGCGCCAGTTACAGCTTTAAAGTTTTCTGCAAGTTGAGCTTCAGTAAAAGATTTTTTTCCAATTGGAACGTGAACGATACCAGTTTTATCTGAACGATATTCAACTTTACCAGCTTTCTGCTCACCAACTGCTTTTGCGATATCTGTAGTTACTGTTCCAAGTTTCGGGTTTGGCATAAGTCCACGTGGTCCTAGAACTCTCGCAACTTTTCCGATTTTCCCCATCATATCTGGAGTAGCAATAACTCGATCAAAATCCATCCAGCCGCCAGCAATTTTATTGATTAGATCTTCTCCACCAACAAAATCAGCTCCAGCTTTCTCAGCTTCAGCAAGTTTTTCCCCAGCTGTAATAACAACGATCACTACTTTTTTTCCAGTCCCTGCAGGCATTACAATCGCTCCACGAACCATTTGATCCGCGTGACGAGGGTCAATACCAAGACGGAAAGCTAAATCAACTGTTTCGTCGAATTTAGCGTAAGCAACTTCTTTTAAAAGTTTCATAGCAGAAGCAACATCGTAGAGTTTTGTTTTATCTACTTTCTTCGCTGCTGCGGTATATTTAGGCGATATTTTTTTCATAACTATTCCTCCGGTACAAACGACTTTCGTCTCCCGTTAATGTTTATTTATAATCTAACTTAAGACCCATTGAACGAACTGAACCTTCAATAGTTCTCTTAGCTGCATCAATATTTGCAGCTGTTAGATCTGCTTCCTTACCTTTAGCTACTTCTGCGACAATTTTCTCAGAAATAGTTCCGGCAACTTCGTGTCCAGGTTTTTTAGAACCAGACTCTAGTTTCAGCTTAGTCTTAATTAAATAAGTAGCTGGTGGAGTTTTAGTAATAAACGTGAACGTTCTGTCAGAGTAGACAGTGATGATTGTTGGAAGTGTAACTCCCATGTCTTTCTGTGTACGGGCATTAAATGCTTTACAAAATTCCATGATGTTCACACCACGTTGACCTAGAGCAGGTCCGATTGGTGGAGATGGATTGGCTTTTCCGCCAGCAATTTGCAATTTAATGAACCCTACGACTTTCTTAGCCATAAAATTCTCCTACCGGTTCAAACGACTTTCGTCTCCCGTTTTAAATTAAACCCTTTCTACCTGAGAGAACTCTAGTTCTACAGGAGTTGGGCGTCCGAATATTGATACTTGTACTTTAACTCGACCTTTCTCATTGATCGACTCAACCACACCAACAAATGATGTGAATGGCCCTTCGATAACTTTAACTGAATCACCTTCAGAAAAGTTCGCCACAGTACGTGTGCGTTTAAATCCTTCAGCAAGTGAATTTGTCATTGCTGCTGCTTCTTCATCAGTAATTGGAGCAGGTTTATCTTTTGTTCCACCGATGAAGCCAGTAATTTTATCTGTTTCTTTAACCAAGTGCCATGTCTTCTCAGACATGATCATTTTGATAAGAACGTATCCTGGGAAAAATTTCTTTTTTAGGTTTCTTTTTTTACCGTTAACATTTGCTACAACATTTTCTTCGGGGACTAAAATTTCCGCAAAGTATTCAGTCATGCTGTGATTAACAATTCTTTCTTTAAGAGTTTTTGAAACGCGGTTTTCGAATCCACTAAGAACATGAACTACATACCATTTGAAATCTGGCGTATCACCGATAGCTAAGACTCTTTCTTCGATTACATTATCATTCATACAAAACCTTATTTATTAATTAAGCCAAGAAGATAGTTTGCGCTAAAATCGAAAAATCCAAATACGAATCCGATGATAGTTACAGCAATCATAATAACTACTGCGTACTTCATTGTTTGGTTTTTATCTGGCCATACAACTTTTGTTAACTCTTGAAATACATCACTACAAAAAACAGATGACCTCGGATTCGTTAACAAAACAAAGTAAGCAACTAGTCCAGCCACAACTGAAAGAACTTGAGTTGATACCATATAGTATGGAACTTTTGATTCTAAGTTGAACCAAGTAGATAAATGCTCAAATAAATTGTTAACAATGTATCCAAGCATAATGCAGATTACTGCAAGGACACTTTGAATCCATTTCTTTCCCTCGTCTTGAGAAGCAGCCGACATAAAACCTCTAATTTTGAAATGAACATCAATAAATGCTAAACTTTGCTTACTTTGTCCAGCAATATTAATTGTTTCTGTGCTTAATGGCGGGGGCAGAGGGACTCGAACCCCCAACCTGCTGATTTGGAATCAGACGCTCTACCATTGGAGCTATACCCCCACAAAAAAAAAGCCAACCAGGGTTACTGGTTGGCTCGGGTAGTCAAATTATTTATTCAATAATATCTGAAACTGTTCCTGCACCAATAGTTCTTCCACCTTCACGAATCGCGAAACGAAGACCTTTTTCCATTGCTACTGGAGCGATCAATTCAACACCAAAAGAAGTGTTATCACCTGGCATAATCATTTCTACGCCGTCATTAAGAGTGATTGATCCTGTAACGTCTGTTGTTCTGAAATAGAACTGTGGACGGTATCCTTTGAAGATTGGAGTATGTCTTCCACCTTCTTCTTTTGTAAGAATATATACTTCACAACGAAATTTCGCGTGAGGCTTAACAGATCCTGGCTTAATCATACACTGACCACGCTCAACATCTTCTCTCTTCGTACCACGAAGTAGAAGACCAACGTTATCACCAGCACGACCTTCATCAAGAAGTTTTCTGAACATCTCAACACCAGTAATAACTGTTTTTTGAAGATCTTTAATACCAACGATATCAATTTCTTCCCCAACTTTAACAATCCCTCTTTCAATTCTTCCAGTAACAACAGTTCCACGACCTGAAATCGAGAAAACGTCTTCTACTGGCATAAGGAATGGCTTATCAATATCACGTGCTGGAGTTGGAATATATCTATCAACTTCTTCCATAAGTTTAACAATTGCTTTCTCGCCTAGTTCAGGATTTGTTCCTTCAACAGCAGCAAGAGCAGAACCTTTAATTACAGGAATTTCATCACCTGGGTATTTATATTTAGAAAGAAGCTCTCTAATTTCCATTTCAACTAGATCTGCAAGTTCAGCATCTGCAATATCAATTTTATTCATGAATACAACTAGAGCTGGAACACCAACTTGACGAGCAAGAAGGATGTGTTCTCTTGTTTGTGGCATTGGACCATCTGTAGCAGCAACAACTAGAATTGCTCCATCCATCTGAGCAGCACCAGTAATCATGTTTTTAACGTAGTCAGCGTGACCCGGGCAATCTACGTGAGCGTAGTGACGGTTAGCTGTTGTATACTCAACGTGAGCAGTATTAATTGTAATACCACGAGCTTTTTCTTCTGGAGCAGAATCAATATCTGCATATGATTTAGCTGTTCCACCATAAACTTTCGCCATTGTCATAGTGATAGCTGCAGTTAAAGTTGTTTTACCGTGATCGACGTGTCCAATTGTACCGATGTTAACGTGAGGTTTACTACGGTCAAATTTTTCCTTTGCCATGGGCATTCTCCTTAATAAAAGTTGCTGCAAAATTTAATTATATATAAATGCCTCAGAGTACACTCGAAGGCAAGTCAAACCAACAGAAAAAAATCTCAACACTCAATGGAGCTCGCGACGAGGATTGAACTCGTGACCTCTTCCTTACCAAGGAAGTACTCTACCACTGAGCCACGCGAGCGAAATGCATCGAGTGATAAAAAATGGAGCGGGCGAAGAGGTTCGAACTCTCGACCCCCAGCTTGGAAGGCTGGTGCTCTACCAACTGAGCTACACCCGCTTAAAACAATAAATCAAAGATGGTGGCGTGGGATTGATTCGAACAATCGAAAGCTAACGCTGGCAGATTTACAGTCTGCTCCCTTTGGCCACTCGGGAACCACGCCTCTCACACACACCCTTTTTACACTAACAAAAACTGGAGCTGCTCACAGGAGTCGAACCTGCGACCTACGGTTTACAAAACCGTTGCTCTACCAACTGAGCTAGAGCAGCCCATTTCACCAACATAAAAATGATGAGTCAAAATTTATAATGTTTAAGTAACTTTAAATCAAGTGAATTTTAATTCGGACGAAAACAAATCTGCATTGCAAGCGATGCTGCAACAGATACATTTAATGATTTGATTGCACCTTGAGATTTAAGAGAGAGTTTTTTATCTACTAACCTGAGGACCGCGTTGGAAATCCCTTTATCTTCTGATCCTAGAATCAAACAAGTCTTAGGAAATGTTCCTGACAGTTCATCTTCTGCATGTTCAGTTAATGCAATTGGAACAACGCCATTTTCTTTTAGTTGATCAATGGCACGAGAAAAATGCGATGATCGGATAATTGTGATGTGCTCTGCAGCACCAGAAGAAATTCGGTAAAAACCAGGCGTCATAGCAAAAGTTTTTCCAGCTCCAACTATAATTGCATTGATTCCAAAAAAACTGGCTGTTCGAAAAATCGCTGCTGCATTTTGCACATCTGTGATTTGATCTAAAGCTAGCATGCGATAATTTTCTGAATGTTTGATATTTCCAATTACTTGGTGAAGTTCAAAAGTTTCAAGTTCTGATGTCAGAAGAAAAATTCCTGAAGGGACGCGGTAAAATTCTAAACCACGATCAATGAAATAGCGTTTTGCTTCTTCTTGTAATTGATGAGAAGCCACGAGACGAATATTACATTTGATGGAGTTTTTATTTCTGCGATAAAGTTTTAAAAAATCTGCCAGACCTTCATCGGTTGCAACTAATTCCTCATGCACACGCATGTTATTGTCTAGAGCATGGTGAATACTGTGAGTTCCTACGATTAAATCCATTATGCCCACTTACCTAATTTTTCTAACTGCTCTTTAATAACAGTTTTTAAATTTTCTTTTTTAACTTTAAAAGTTTCGCCAGACTTTCGAACTTTAATTTCAAGTTCTCCGCTTTCTTGATAATCACGTTCACCAAGCACAATTCGAAGTGGAAGACCTAGAAGATCTGCATCTTTAAACATTGGACCCGGGCCCATTCCTCGATCATCAAAAAGAAGATCAAAATCTTTTGATAAATCTTTAAAAATTTCCTCTGAAAGATTTTTTGTTTCTTCTGTTTTTCCAATCACAGCAAAATAAATATCATAAGGAGCGATGGCTGCTGGAAAAATAATTCCATTGGCATCATGGCTTTGTTCAATAGCGGCTGCAAGAGTACGAGTTACTCCAATTCCATAACATCCCATTAGTGGAGTTACTTTTTGGCCTTTATCATCGAGCACAGTTACTTTCATACTTTTTGTATACTTATCACCAAGTTGAAAAACGTGGCCAACTTCAATTCCTTTTTTGAATTGAATTGGATGACCTTGAATTGTGTCGCCTTCTTTGGCTAAACGAAGATCCGCTTGTTTTGCTTCAGCAATATCTCTGGATGGAGTGAAACCTTTGGTGTGAAAGCCTTCTTTATTTGCTCCAACGACATAAGCGGAATGAAGATCAATTGCTTGGTCAAAAACAATTTTTACATCTGTTGCACTTGCTGATGGACCCATGAAACCTTTGACAAGATTCATTGCAATGAGTTCTTCCGAAGAAGCAGCTCGAATATCAGAGGCATTTGTGTAATTTTTAAATTTCACTTCATTTAATTGATCGTCACCAAGAAGCATGACCATAAATTTTTTCACAGTTTTTGTGCCATCTGCTTTTTTATATTCAGCGATCATGACAACTGATTTTAGTGAATGATGAATGGGATAATCGATGCTTTTGCAAACCTCTTCACATGTCGTCATGTTGGGTGTGGCGAAGTCTGATTTATCAGCAGTCGGTGCAAATTTTAGGTTTGCACGAAGTGTTTGAGCTTTTTCAATATTGGCAGCGTAATTAATTGCTGGAACTACGACGACTGTATCTTCACCATTATCGGCGACTAGTTGAAATTCGTGAGTGCGAGCACCACCAGCTGCCATTGCTCCACCATCAGCTTCAACAATAATAAAATCTAAACCCATTCGAGTGAAGATATTTTTATAAGCGCGGTACATATCTTCATAAACCACATCCAGTGATTCTTTATTTAAATGAAAGCTATAGGCATCTTTCATTGTAAATTCACGGCCACGAAGTAAACCAAAGCGTGGACGAATTTCATCTCTGAACTTTGTATTAATTTGGTATAAAGTTACCGGAAGTTGTTTGTATGAACTCACAGTTTTGCGAAAAATATCTGTAACTGATTCTTCATTCGTTGGACTCACACACAGATCACGTTCAGCTCTATCCTGAAACTTTAACATTTGGGGGCCCATTACATCCCATCGACCTGTTTCTTTCCAAAGTTCACCAGGAGTAATCACTGGCATGGTAATTTCAAAAGAATTGATCGCATCCATTTCTTCGCGAATAATCTTTTCAACTTTTTTAATTGCTTTGAATGCCATTGGTAAATACGAATATAAACCCGCACCTGATTTATAAATCAAGCCTGATCTCAGCATCAATTGTTGTGAAGGAATATCAGCATCAGCTGGAGTTTCTTTATATGTTTGCCAAAAACCTTTTGAGAGTCTCATGTAACAAATCCTTAATTAGCAAAAAATGTCGGATGGTATAATTCTTTGGTTTCAATAAAAACTGACAATTGGCATTTTTCTTCAAGCATTACACCTACGTCCGTTGACGGTTCGCGGTTTAAAATTTTTACAATTTCCATCACAGTTGTGCTGGTCGGAGATGGACAATCTTCCAAGTGACCTACAAAAACCATCACGTTGATTGAATCAAGATTTTGGATTTGAGAAATTTTAATTTTATCACCTTTTTTAATGGTGATTGTTGTTACTGCTTTATCTTTAGTTAGAGCACTTGTGGGAAGTTTCATGGTTTGATCAAAAACTAAAACTTGGCCCTCTTCGATATCATTAAAAGTTTGAGCAAAAGCTAAATTCGCTGAAAATGTTAGCAAACAAATCAAAAACAAATTTTTCATGGCAAATCCCTTTGTTAGTTCAGACTTGTTTGTATACAGAATAGAAGGAGTTGTGAAGACGCTTTAGTGACTAACGCTAATAAATTGTGGAAGTTTGTGTGCTTCTCGCACTTCATTTTTCAGATTTGTAGCACTTACAATCTCATAGGCACTTGGCGTTTCTAGCAATTTTCGACAAAGAAGATTGTGGATATTGTGGCCAGACTTGAAAGTAGTAATTTTCCCGGCAATTTCATGACCTAAAAGAGAAATATCGCCGATTGTATCAAGGATTTTATGGCGAACAAATTCATTATTAAAACGAAGACCTTCATTATTCATCACTTTATAATCATCTAGCACGATCGCATTATCCAGCGATCCACCTTTAATCAAACCCTTACGCTTAAGCATATCCACATCTTTGGCAAAACCAAAAGTACGAGCACGAGCGATATGATTTAAAAAATTCTCACAAGAGAATTCAAAAACTTCTCTTTGTTTTTTGATTTGTGGGTGAGCAAAGATAATTGTTGAATCGACGATCAGATTTTCAGCAGGCTCAAATTGGGCCCACTTTCCATCTTTTTCCACTCGAACTGAATCAAGAATCACGATAAATTTTTTCGATTTATTTAAAAACTTCACTCCTGTTTCCTTTAATAAGAAAACAAAAGAAGCGCCTGAACCATCCATAATTGGAACTTCCGGGCCATCAATTTCAATATAAACGTTATCAATTCCTAGACCGTATAAAACAGCAAGTAGATGTTCAACTGTATGAATAGCTTCACGACCTGCACCAAGCGTAGTTGCATTTTCAGTTGCCCCTACAGTTAGAGCTGAAGCAGTGACGATAGAACTATTTGGTAAATCAACTCGTTTGAATTGAATCCCAGTGTCCGCATCTGCTGGAAATATCTCGAGCGTCACTTTCTTTCCAGAGTGAAGTCCGATTCCTGTTACTTTTAGCGGTTTTGCTACCGTGCGCTGATATATCATGCGTTATAAATTCTCGTAAAGTGCATCTACTGAGTATAAATGAAAAAATTTTAAATGCACGAGAGAATTTATTGCACTTTATTGGTTGAGTAAAGAGGTCGATTAAATTTTCTCAGTTTCAGCAAAGAAGTTAAGTGGTTGTTTTACATCCACACGGCCCCCACCCTTTGGAGATGGAAAAGCGATGATTCGAAGAACATTATCCATGCAGCCAATTCCTTTGCCGGAAAATCGTGCATCTTTTGCTTTGATATCTGATGCTGAAACTCGACCGTCAGCACCGATGGTGAAATTTAAATCGATTACACCTTTCACGTCTCCTGCTCTAGCAAGTTCTTGCTGATAGCAGTGTTGAAATTGTGGAATATATTCTTGCAAAATTTTTCTTAAAAGTTCTGGATCCATTGATCCTAAGATCACAGTTTTAGGAGCGATATAAGAATTTGCAAAACCTTTTTTCGCTACTAGACCGCGAGCACCGATTGAAGCAGTCCCTCTTCCTTCGATATCGAAACCTTGGCCAGCACCCACACCTTTTCCGCCACCGCTCGCAGCATTGAGTGAATCAGTATTGGCAGTTGCTCCACTTACAAGAGAAGGATTTCCAGCGCCACTTTTTCTATTATCAATTGCAACAGTTCCATCAACTACACTTGCAGCTGCAGAATCTGCTGTTGATTTAAAGCTAAATGTTTTTTTCACAACGGGAGCTGGTGTTGGATTTGGGCTTGGATTTCCGGCTTTAGCTTCAACAATTTTTCGATTATCTTTTACAACCACATCAGCTTTAACAACTTTTTGTAATTGTTCTTTTTGAACTTTATCACTCTCTTCAACTTTTTCTGGCTCTTTTTCTTTTGGAAGTTCTTTATAAACAATGGTTACTTGCTCTTCTTCTTTTTTTACTTCTGGCATTGTTACTAAAAGTAAAAGAAGAAATGGCAGGAAAAGTGCTGCTGAAGTCTTAGAAGCTTTCTTTAAAAAATCTTTATCACGAGTCCACCAAGCAAACGGACGAACAGAATAACTTTGTTCAACTAAACGAAGAGAAATTTGGTGCATGCCTTGAGTTAAGAAATGTGATTCAGTACTAGTTAATTCAAAAGGAGAAAATTTTTCAAAGCCAGTTGCACTCATTACAGATTTTCGAGACGAATCAATATCGATTGATAAGTTTTCAGTTAGTCCTGGAAAGAAAATACTATCTTTAGTTAATTTCGAAGACAGAATAATTTTTTGAGTTGGCCATTCTAGATAATCGACACTAATCAAACTTCCAGACGTAAAAACCATAACTTCAATTTTAAAATCTTTTTGGGTTTGAGATAATTCAAAACTTTCATCAAAATCATCCAGTGATTCCGCATCTGATTTTAAATTTAAAAGAGATGGGTGAATACCAGAAATCTGAGTTTGATCTGGAATCCAATTTGATTCAATAACTTCTTCATTGAATACATCTGCGACAGCTGGGATTTCTGTTTCGATGGAAAAAGAAAAATTCCCTAGAGTAATTTCATCTCCGGATTTTAGTCTTGCGCGATCAATGCGATCCCCAAGTATAAAAATTCCATTGCTACTAGCAAGATCAATCACATTCCAAGAGTCACCAGCAAACACCAAAAGTGCATGAATATCAGACACACTTGAATCATTAATGATCCAATCACATTTTGAACTACTACCAACTAATATTTTATTAGTGGCGGGAGTAAATGAATGAAGGCCTGCTTGAAATTTAGTTTTCATGTTCCAAATCTCTTTTGGTTTTTCATTTCGTTCATTCGTTTATTTAAAACTTTTGCACGATCTTCTAAAGTCACAAATTGAGAAACTTTTCTTTTATCTAAAATCTCAGAAGCTTTCTGCCAATTGCCTTGATCTAAATACCATTCAGCAAGTGTAAGAGAAACATCTTCTCTGGTTTCATACGATGCAGGAAGACGCGATAAATATTGTGAGGTTTTTACTAAATCTTTTTTCAAGCTGTAATAAACTCCAAGCATATGAAGCATTTCTGCTTCAAGTGTTTTTGCTTTCATAAGTTTATTCAAATATTTTTCAGCATTCGTTGGATCTGAATACGAAAGGTAATATTGAGCTAAATTAAAATTTAGAACTGAAGAATCTGGTAAGTTCTTGTATGCTTCGAGCATCAAGCTTAAACCTTTTTGAGCACGATTTAATCTTAGGTTTGCAATTCCCATATTAGCTAGAACAACTGCCTTATCTTTGGGATCAGCCGCAAGAACAAAAGAAGATTTTAAATAAAATAAAGCTTCACGTAATTGGTTTTTCCAAACCAAACAATTTCCCATAATTGACCAGTATTTCCAGTCTTTGGGATTTTTTGTGAAATGCTCATGCGACTTCGCATAAAATTGAGGCATATCATTTTTATAACACGATTGCAGATAATTATTTGAAGCAACTTCTGCACCAAACATTAGAGTTTCTTCTTTGAGAATACTATTTTCCGATTGATAAACTAATTGCTGATGGGGCGCTTGTGCACAACCAACAACAATAATTAGAACAGTGAGAAGAGAAAAAATTCTACTCATTTTGTACCTCCAAGTGGAGAATCCAAAGTAAGAGAAGTTAAAGCAGGTTCCAAAATTTTTAATTCACGAAACACAGCTGGGTGTCTTTCCACTTTTTGCAATTTCAAGAATTCTTTTTCAAAAGGCATTGCTACTTTTTTCATTTCACCTTTAAAAGATTTTACAAAATCAGTATCTGGATCAGCGATTTCAAAACTTGAGATTTTCATAAATACATCTTTATAAAATGAAGCGAACAATCCAAGTGCTTCAGATCTAAGACTTTCATCGGCAACTTTGAGAATATTCTGACGATTTTTGATGAATGAATTCACTTCACTTAAGTATAAGTTCAAATCCTGATTAAATAATTCACCTTCAAAAGGACTTAAGCCTTTTATAGCTCTTCCAGAGATGGCGACAGACTCAGTTTTAAATTTTTTAATCGCTTCTACAGCAGTTAAATAGTCTGATATTGCCGGGAAATGTTCTAATTTTTTCATTTGAGTTGAGAATAACTCTTCTTCTCCAGGATTTTCCCCAACTAATTCCAGCAGCATTGCTGCTAATTTTTCTTCATTTGGTTTTGCGAGCATCTTATAAGTTGCAAGCCATTTTGATGGAAAATTGTGTTCTAAATAGAAATCCAACATCATTGTTAAATTTGTTTCAAATACTTCTGCTGAGGTTAAACACTTTTTCTTATCATTTAAATTTTTCTGCGTTGTAAAATCATCCGCTAGCAAAAGATGATTGGTATTGCTATTTTGAAATAATTGATCTTGAATTTTTGTTTTAAAGTTACAAGTTTTTTGCAAAAGCATGTCATACAATCGAACAGCTCCGCGGATCTCGTGTAGATAAGTGATACGATCTATAATTTTAGTCCATTCATCACCACGAGCTTGTAAGTCATCAACAGTATCAAGTGTAAGAGACTTCTCTAGCCATAGAACCGCACTATTATTTTGGTTATTCGCCAAATTCACTTCTGCACTGTGATAAGCCGCAAGAGCACGGATATGGATTGGGTAGTTTGTTCCTTGAAAAACTGAAGTAAAAATTGCTAAAGATGCTTGAAAATCTTTTGCTTTCAAAAGTTCAAATCCTCGGAAAAATAAAATATCAGCGAGGGCAATTTCCATTTTGCTAAATTCCTCTGATTTAAATCCAAGAAAACCTAATCTTAAATCATGGATGAGAGTTGTGAGATATTTTTCATCTTTATTTTTAATAACAAGATTGATCAATTCTTTCATAATATCTTGTTGAGCACTTAAATCTTGTGGGTAGTTCTTATGAAATTGCTCAAGGCTTGCATACGATAGTTTTGGTTGATTGTTTTGAAGATTTAAACGAGCAAGTTTTGGATAAATGTCGTGAGCAACATCATCTTTAGGAAATAATTCTACATAGCTATTATAAGCGATAAGTAGATTTTTATTATTATCTTCAACGCTTAGTACTTCTTCGGCTAAAAGAGCGAGATAGGAAGTTAAAATTCTTTTTGCGAAAACTAAATCTTTTAAATTTTTTGCTGCTTGAAGCCCTTGTTGATAATATTTTAAAGCTTCTAAGTAATTTTTAATAGAGTAATGTGATTCACCTAAAAAATATAAATACTCTGGTGCATGAGCTGGATCAATTTCTTGCAATAGAGAGAAATAAATTTTTACTCGAGATATTTTTTTCTCGTCAACTCCTAGAGACAACTGGTGATATCCTGCAACTGCCTTAATATTTTCTTTAATATCTTCAGAAAAAGAAAGTTCCGGTTTTTTCTCAAGTTTTTTGATTTGATTATTAAATTTTACAACCTCACGAACCGCATCCGCATGTTCATCCCATCTTTTGAAATTTCTAAAGAATAATAGTTTTAAATTTAATAATTCTTCTTCTCGAGAAAGATTTGGTGCTTTTTCTAAACCCGAAGCAATTTTTTTGATGATATTTAAAGTCTCAGTATAAAAGCCTTTTTCTTGAGCTCGCTTGGCCAAGCTGATTAACGTATCGTAAGGATCTTTCATCTCTTTGATATAATAATTTTGTCCTTCTTCAATTCTGTGATCCATTACCCAAAATGCTACAAGATTGCTGTAAACTTGAACGCGAATATCTATATAGTTTGCATCTTTGCTGAGTTCAGCTGCTCTCTTGAGAAAATCTATAGCAAGTGCACTTTTTCCAGTTTTTAAATAACACCAGCCAAGATTTAATAACTGTTTTGGGAGCCATTCATCTTGTTTATCATTTAGCGTTTTTTCATAATAAAAAATCGCTTCTTTATATTTTTTTTCATTATAATAATAATCTCCAAGACTCACTTGTGCATGATGAAGAAGCGTTGAGTTTCTTGCAGACTTAATTGACTCAAGAAACCATCCTTCAGCTTTATTTCCACTGTCAAAATCACGTGAGTTCAATGCAAGTGTGTAAAAAATCTCTCCTCTTCTTACTGTTTCTGGATATTTTTTAAAGATGCTCAAGCCAAAATTTTGTGTTGTTTGGTAAAGCGCTCTGGTCTTTGTAAAAAACTTTGCTTTACTTGCATGTTTACCTGTTTCTTCAGAACGTAGAAAATTTTTATTCTCAACTGAAAAGACAAGTTTCATTCTTTCTGAATAAAGTTCAAACAGGCGGTAATGAATCTCATCACCTTTTTTATTTGCACCTTCCAAAAGTTTAATTTCGGTTTCAACCAATTTTAAAATGCCAGCTTGATCATCAGAGATGACATAGTTCGACATTAGAAAAAAAGTTAAAAGTAGTATTACTTTCATCTTAATAATTACCTTTCACAATAAATTTAAATTGATTAAATCCTACTCGCGCTGACGAAGACATAATTGCATCTACAGATTCGTAAGGAAGATCTTTGTCAAAAACAAGATTAATCATTCCTGTTTTTTTCTTCGCTTCTTCCGCTTTCTTTGGATCAAGACTTGCTGGCATTCTATCTTTTACTTCTTTTAATTTTGCTTCAAGGATAGAAAGACCATCATCTTTTAAATGGCCCAAAAGTTTATTTTCAAGAAAAATTTCTCCTGCTGCACTTATTTGAACAACTGGAGCGCTATGGCCCAAGAATCGGCTTTCAGACTCAGCAGCTTTGACACTTTTAACTAAGTCTAGAGTTAGCTCAGAAGCATTATAATTTTTTAATAAAAAAACCAGCATGATAACTAAGATATCCAAAAGAGATGTGATATCTAAATCAATTGCTTCAATTTTTTTAGATCGGCTAAATCTTTTTTTCATTTTTTAAACACCACTTGTTCAAATAGTTTAGTAGACGATTTTGCATCTTTTTGAGTCTTGTCGATCACTTTTACTACTCGCTGAAATGGAACTTTTGTTTTGGGTTCAATTGTAACAACATTTTCTTTTGGATATTTTGTTTTAAGACTCAAAAGAAGTTGCTCTAATTTCTCCCAATCATTATCTGTAAACTCTCCTCGCACTGCTTGTGCCTTACCTGTTTTCACAATAATTTTTTGATCCAAGATTTCAATATTTAAATTTAGTGGCTCATCTTTATTAGGATTCTCACTTGAGTCTTTCACCATCGGAAGGTGAGATCCAATTTCAAAAATATCTACAAACTGAGCCGACATCAAAAGGAAAAAAATGAAAATAAATACCGCATCCATAATGGGGATCAGATTTAATTTCGCGACTTTTTTTGCACTATAACGTGTTCTCATGAGAGCTCCCTCTTTTAATCAAAAAAGAAATTAAGCTGCTTTATCGTTTGAAGATGATGAGTACGCTTTCTTCGCGTTGAAAAGATCGATTAACTTAACAGAATTTTCTTGAATTTGATTGATCATCGTTTCGGCACGACCAGATAACCATGCATGAATAAACATAAGAGAAATTGCAGAAAGAAGACCAAGCGCAGTTGTATTCATCGCAACCGAAATACCTGAAGCCAGAAGTTTTGCTTTTTCAGCAGCATCTGCACCGGCAACAGCCGAGAATGAATCAATCAAACCTTGAATCGTACCAAGTAGACCAAATAAAGTTGAAACATTACTCATGAGAGATACAAACGCTAATCTTTTTTCAACCTGGGGAACAACTTCTAAAATTGAAGATTCTAATGCATCTTCCACTTGATCTTTAGGAGCACCGGCACGCTTCAAACCATTTTTTAAAACCAGTGCCATCAGAGATTTAGAACCAGAACAAAATTGAATGGCTTCAGTGATTTGGTTATTTAAAACCAATTTTTTCACTTCACCCATGAAGCTTGTTCCGTCTACATAATAAGTTTTGTAAGCTTTCCATCTTTCAAGTGCAGCTGCTACTCCCACCACCCAAACGGCGAGAATAACCCACATGAAAATTCCACCTTGGATCATGAACTGAGCAGCCCATTGAAGCATATTCAACTCTTGAGTAGTTTCCATTCATTCCCCCCATCAATAATTTAATCAAATGCTATTGCAAAGATTCAATATCGTTTCGGATCATGTCGTTAACTTCGGTTCGCTGAAATAATGGTATCGATAATCTTTTTCTTTCGCGCTCTCTGACAGATAAATCACCAGGAGCGATCAATTGTCCCTTGATTTCCAGGTCACCTAAATCGAATTTTTCATATTTTTTGTATTCATAAATAATCTTTTCATCCTCTGCAAAAGCAAAATTTGAACCTAAGATGAAGAGTGAAATTAAAAATATTTTCATATTATTCCACGCTCTTTCTTTTTAAATCACAGTTTGATTTTAAGCCGAATGAATAATCTCCCAATTCATCTGCCCAAAACGAACCGTTAAATTTCCAAAAGTGTTCAAGTTTTGTTCTTTTAACTTGGCTGAATGATCCTCTTGATCTTTTAGCGACTAATTCTTTTTGCTTATACATTAAATCTTTCTGTGAAGCTAAAATTTCTAATTTCAATTTAAACAATTCTTCAGAGACAAAGTAGATACTGTTGATCATCTTAAAAAATTCTTCTTTCGTGTAAGAATTAATTTTGCTGACTAAACTTTCTTGCAAACTTTTAACATGTTTTGTTCGAATATCTTTGTCTGTGAGATCACTTTTTTCAAGAGAAGATATCTCTTTTTCAAGTTTACTCATTGTATCATAATCTCGAATGAAACGCATCTGTTTTTGTACTTGAAGTGCTAATTTATGAATGAACGGGTGAATCGTTTTTCTCTCTTCAGGTGACATCACCATCAAGTTGTAAAAATATTTATCAGAGTTTTTTTGAGCTGTTAAATTTGCCTGTAGAACGTCCGTTTTCTCTTTGTAGCCAGCGTAAAATTTGTCGATGACTGAAATGGAATCATCCCACAAACACAGTTTAAAGTAATTTAAGGCAGTCAAATATTCTGATTCAGGAATAAAGAAATTCTCGAGCAGTGGATTTTTATACGTCACCAGAAGTCCTAATGAACGATTATAGTTTTCCAAATGAAAATTTATCCACGCTTTTTCAAGTAAAGTCGAAGGCCATCTATAGGCTTTTTTGCTCAATTGGTTATAAGCATCTAAAGATTTAGTCCATTCTTGTTTATTAAAAAAACTTCTCGCATACGTTACAGTACATAACTCATAAATTTGTTGGTGATATTGGCGAAGGATAGGAGTTTCAGTCTTATTTCCCTTCTCCTGTGCAAACTTTTTACACTGATTTATTTCATCGCCTAAAACAGTGACATCTGTCCCTAGGCGAGTTTGAGAGAGGATTTTATAGAAAATAGCCTCTGCCTTATAAACACTTGTATGAAAAATCTGGTCAGTCAGCTCAATTGAGCGTTTGTAATTTTTATTCTCAAATTCAATTTTAGCTAAGAAAAATAAAACTGATGGGTTTTGAAAACGAGAAATAAGTTTAATCTTATAATTCTCCAAAACTTCGATTCCTGTAAAACTTAAAAGATCTTCTAATACTTTCTCTTTTTCGGTTGAGATCATTTCTAGCTTTGAACTATCTAACAAAAATTGATGAAGTGCTGAAAAATATAATTTTTTTTCATTTAAAACATCTGAATTCACCTGCGCCAAGGCAGAGAATGCAAAAAGCATAAATGTAAGTAAAATATTTTTTTTCATTTTAGTACATCCAGCCAACGTTAAAGAAGATATCACTATCATACTGAAAGTCTTTTCTGGTTGGAGCTTTTGGGCCAGCAGCTTTATACATAGTTCCCAAATACCCAACACCCACACTCCATACTTGACTCAAATTAAATTTGATCAAAGATTTAATATATGCTCCACCAGTACTTTCTGTTTTGTACTTTGATGGGACATTCACGATGGTAACTGTGCTTAGGTTATTTTGAGTTGTAACTTGTGCTAGACCTGCTGAAAAATTCCAAGTGAAATAAACAATCTGATTGAAGGTGTTGATCTTTCCATAAAACGGTGACCAGATAACGCCTGTACCAAGTGTTTGGGTATGTCGTCTTACAAATGGTTCGACATTACTTACATAACGAACAGTTCTGAAAGCTGAATTGTCTTGGTTAGAATAATTTAAATAAAGAACTTCAATTCCCCACTCTTCGTGCCAATTATATCCAGCAGAAAGAATTACTCCTTGAGTATCTTGAAATTGAGCCGTTAAACTTTTTACATATCCAGCTTCTGCAAAAAATTTATGTTCATTGGTATGAGTTTTATTTTGTAAAACATAAACTGCTTTATCCGGATCTAGCCAGTGAAATTCATAAAGCGAATCCTCCGCTGCATGAACTTTAGGCATGAAAAGAATAAATAAAAAAATTGCGATCAGGGTATGCATTGTCTCTCCTAGTAACGATAACTAACTTGAATATTCGCACCAGCCGGTGGAATACTTCCCGCATTAAACTTCAGTAATCTACCATCTAAAACATAATTCCCCAACTGCAGAACACCATTTACTTTTACAACTACTGAATTATTTTTTGGATCATGTGCTAATGGGAACTGATCAACTAAATTTACAATATGCTCTCCAATCGCTGTTAGGGTAGAAGCGAATGAAGAATTAATGCTACTCACCACACCATCAGTAGCTTGAGAAACCGCAGCATAACGATCATACCCCAAAGTCATACTGCGCGGATCTCCAAGCCCCTCCACGTTTACGATACTATAGGCCTTCACCAATCCTTGGTTCGTCTTAGTACCAACTAATCTATTAATAATTGCATCAGTTGTTTGTGGTGATTGATCTTGTTCATCCGAAACATACACGACAATAAAATATGCTTCAGGTCTTAAAAAAGAATTTTGATATAGATCTAAAAATCCTACTGAGCCATCTAATCCTTTTTCATTTCCTGATCCGCGAATCCCAACTCTAATTAAATTTTGAAAATCCGAAATAAATTGATTGGGATTTTCATTAGCTTTGGCTGAAGTTAATAAAGTTGAACTATTTGGAACCATCACACCACGATGACCTGTTGTTGTATCAGTTGTAGTAATGGCCATTTTAAAATCAACATCTTTAGTAATAAAATCTCTGATGAAGGAATCAAAGTTTGTTGCAAGTGCATTTTGTTCATCACTCATTGAAGCTGAATCATCCACTACCCATAAAATATCTACATTTTTTTTCTGATCAACTGTTTGAGTGAAATTTTCTGTGGCAGCAGTTCCTGGATCACCACCAGTTGAACTTGATGCTGAAGAAGATGACGATGATGAATCACTTGAACTATCTGAAGAACTTGATGAATCTGAACTTGTTGATGTTGAAGAAGTTGAGCTAGAACTCGAACTTGTCGAATCAGTTCCACCGGTTGAACTTGATGCTGATGAAGAAGACGAAGAACTTTCTGCACTTGAAGTACTATCAACTCCACCACCAGTACTTGAACTATCAGATGAACTCGATGAAGAAGAATCTGCAGAACTTGTTGATGCATCACTTGTAGTTGTTGCAGCTGCACTACTATCAACCATTGCTCCACCAGAACTTGAAGAAGAATTATCTGATGAAGAAGATGATGCCGAAGTATCAGATGAACTTGATGAATCACTTGAATCTGCTGAATCTGCATCAGCAGAAGCAGCGCTATCAATTCCATCACTAGATGTATTACTTAATTCTGTTGATTGATCAGCAGGAATTTGTTTTTGGTAGAAAGACTCGTCTTTACAACCAAAAGCTAAAACCATGAATGTGAAACAAAGAAGATTCAACTTTGTCGAAATCTTTGCACCCATAACATTTCCCGATGTAGCACTTATTAAGCGCTCATTTTTCGATTTTGAAACCTACCAACGTGCTACATCAGAATCGAAATGTTGTGTTGGAGCTAGTATACGACTTTGGTTAGCAAAATGGAGATTGCCCAAATTTTCAAGCATTTAACTTTTTTGATAAATAAAAATCGATAAGAAAAAACGATGGATTTGACCACAAAAATTGGCAGAAAAGATTTAAACGTAACTTAAATGATCTGAGCTTCTATCCTCTAGTTTCCTTGACCTGCTTTATGTCCTGGTGATTTTTTCACTGGCTCGCCATCTTCAGCTTCGCCAGGAAGTCCTACAGATCGATCACTTGAACTTTGCTTAGGATCAGAAGATGAATTCACACCCGGATCAACTTGGCCCATTAATATTTTTTGCACACGCGATTGCTCAGCGATTACATCAGTTGGACTCAAGTCAATTCCATTCAATAGAAGTTTTCCATCTGATAATTGAAAACATGCTCTGATTTTACTCACAACTATTGCATTATTTTTTACAACTGATTCACATGTACAAGCAACAGCAGGAATGTTGATTGATTTTACTTGAGCCAACATTTTATGAAGTTGGGCTTGCACTCCATCTGATTTTGCTTTGATTGGTCCAGGTATCGTTTGCATTTTTTTATCTGATCCCATTCCTAGTTTGAAAAAACTTGGACCCACAACTGGATTTTTATCGGCTTGGGCACTTACTGAAATTGAAGCGAGTAGAAGTGATAAAAATAAAAATGTTTTCATATTATTCCTCAAAGATTTATTACGAAGGCTTATCGGTTAACTCTTTTAAAACTTGAGCGAAATACTCTTTTTGCAATTAACTCTTTGAAAGTACAAGCATAAGCTGGTTATTACTTTATCGCTTTAAGGGAAACGTGTTTTGCTAAAATTAAAGAAACAAAGGTATTTCATGAAAATTTTTATTCTTCTTTTTACATTAATCTTCTCACTATCTTCCTTTGCCAGCTGCCTCGATCGTATTCAAGAAAGACGGGACAATTTTGAATTCGAAGAAAAAACTGGAAGTGGTGTAGGTGGAGTTGGAGGAGCGTTAACAGCAGGATTAGTTGTGAGCGGTGGTGTCTTTGGTGCAGTTTTTGTTGGAGCAATCACTTTGGGAGTTAGTGGAGCTATTTATATTCATGCTAATAATTTATTTAATTTGCAAACAATGATTACAGAAGCTCACGATTTTGAAAAAAACCAAGTAGCTGGAAAAATGCTTAAAAGAGCTTTAAGAAAAATTCAGCGAAGAGTTGATAAGAAAATTGAAATGAGTGAACTTGCTCAAACTATTATCCATGCTGATGAGACTGAAACTTTATGTGATGTAAACTCAATTAGAAAATTTTCAAAGGCAATTTCAATCACTTTGGAATCTGATTCTTACTAAAATCTCCTGATATTTTTAATTCCTACTGAAATCAGCCACTTGTTATTATTGGTTTAGAATTAACCAGTGAGACACAAGTGGACTCTCCAACATTTTATTCAAAAGCTATCTTAGATCTCTTAGAAGAGAGAAAAAAAAGAAATAGCAATTATTCAATGAGGGCCTTAGCACGTGATCTCTCAATCGATCCATCAAATTTATCTAAGCTTATTAAAGGCAAGACTACTATTACTCCGCAATTTGCTTATAAACTTGCTAATCACATTGGCCTTCAAGGTGAAGCCAAACTTGATTTCATTGTCGCTTCTCTTGAGTAGAATGGTAATTTAAACCACGATTTTTTTACAAAAATTCTATTTTCTTCGTCATCCCAAATTCCCTTTGCTAAGACCCATTCAACCAAAGGAGTTTTATGAAATCATTACTACTAGTCGCTGCATTTTTAATTGGCACAACTCAAGCATTCGCAAGTGCTATCGTTATCTGCGGAAATAATTTACAAGACTATGAATTCGTCGAATTCTACAGCGCTCAATACAACCAGGCTTACGCCCTCAGAATGACGTTTGATGCTCCTCCAACCTACAGAGAGTTTGATTCACATGGAATGATTGATAAAGATACGTTCATGAGTAATGTTGCAGAAAAGGTAACAACTGGAAGTACAGCTCAAGAAATTCAAATGATTAAAGATGCTCTAAGAAATCAATTTAAAAAAGCTGTGTGTATTGTATCTGCTAAAGATCAAAATATTATTCTGCAAGTAAGTGTTTCCGGAACTATTGAGAAAGCTTTTGCCAATCTAAAAGCTAAAATCGACGAAATCAACAAGCCATAAGCTGAGAATTTTTATTTCTACAAGAAAAGCCCTCTTGGTATTATTTATGCCAAGAGGGAAATATGAAAAAATTAATCGCAAGCTTTAGCTTTTGTATGATCATGTGTCTAAATATTGCACATGCAGGTCCTTATCAAAAAGTGAAAGCAAAAGCTCTTCGCACTATTCAAACCATTATTGATTCACCACAGATGATGCAATGTCTGACTCGCAATCGCCTTGTCCGCGCTTTTACAAATGACTGTAGCGATGTCGTTAAAGATACTCATGAAAAGATGAATTCGTTATACCATGAAGTTGATAGCACATATGATCCAGATGTTATTGAAAATGGGAATAAGCTTATTCTTTCAAGTGATCTTTTACTTTATGAAATTGATATAAACTCTAAGCAAATTGAGAATGAATATGAAGATGATGATTTAGAGGTTGTGCGATTTATTAGAATAGAGCTAATTAAATTAAAAGCTAAAATTCAAACCCAGTAATTATTTAGTTCCAGACTTAAATTTCTGTAGAATAAATTTTTTAATTGTATCCTTGGCCTTCACTTCCATTTGAACAACGCCAAATGGAACGCGACCAATATTGAAAGTTTCTTTGCTATCCATATCAGTTAACAAACACGTCTCAAAATTTCCCATCGAAAGACTGATATCTTCTTTGTGACCGTTTAATTCTTCACAATGAGCCAATAGATATTCAATCTTTTCATCATTGATCATATCTTTAGCATCTTCCATTCGAACTACATCTGGCAGTACAACGCCTGAAAATTTATTGGTGTATTTAACCTGAAATTGATTTTTGCTACTATCAAAAGAAACCAGCTCAGCCGACTCAGAATCCCCATCATCTGACTCATAATAAACATAATCGCCAACCAGTGGTGTTGCCATGGCTGAAAAACTTAAAAATAAAAGAAATAGTGATTTCATAGGGACTCCGTTTATTAGTTCTACTATTTTTTACCTCAGATTTCCCTAAAGGAAAAGTGGTTATCATTTTTTCGGCTTTTGGAATCTTGGACCAGTTAAAATCAATTTATGAAATTCAAACTATTGGTATTAGCAGCAACTCTGGCATTTACATTTAACGCTCTTGCGAGCAATTCAAATAAAGTAGAATGCAAAGTTTATGCTCGCTATTTAGCTGAAGACACAAAAGTTCTTGATTGGGTTATTACTAAAGATGTAATTCAAATTATGATGCCAGCACTGTTAGTCAAAAAATTCAAAGCAACATTACTGACATTAAGAATATCAAACTTTAATTTTTACAATACCAGATACAAAGGAGCAAGTTTATGAAAAAGTTAGCAATTATTTTTATCACTCTCGCAACTGTAAATGCTTTTGCCGAAGTATGTACGCAAGAAATCCAAAATAAACTAGATAAGGCCAGAAGTGAGAGAGAAGTTGTGCAAGCATACTCAACTGAAATTTTATCGCTGATGAATGGGAAACTTTTTGATCAATTCCGAAACGATGCTGTGAAGAAAGCGAAAGCTTCTGATACGACATTAAAAATAGGACATGTACTAGCACAATCACAAATGGCACTCGAAAATACTATTTCTAGTATTGAAGAGAATTATGATTGTCGCTAAGAGGAAGGATTGATAAATTCCTTATATCTACAACCTGATAATTTTTCCGCCTACTGGAATTTCGCCCTTGGTAAACTAAGGCTAAATACAAAAGGAATTCCAATGAAGAAATTTTTTATCTTGTTTTTAGTATTATCAGTGTCGCTCGCAAACGCAGCCGTTCTTGACCGCATTAAGGTTCAAGATGCATTTAAAAGATGTGTCGAGGGACGAACTAATTTTAAAGTTGAATCATCAAGAATCAAAAGAAATATTTCCCCCAAAGGATTGGCGCTTGATTTCGGTGATGAGATTGCACATGGAGGTGGACATAAGGATCAGTTAGTTATCAATGCAATGTTTAGTCGCAAAAAGAATTACTTTGTTACTGAGGATTCTGGTATTGCGATTGAAATTGAAGTTGTTAATCACACCATTGATGACCCTTTCTTTAACGATGCTATTTATGACCACGTTACTTTCAAATTAAGCATTCCACTGACTCCACTATTTACTGCCACAAACAGCGATGACGTTGCAGCAGGAATTAAAGAACTGGAATGTGAGTGGACGGTAAATGAATTGGTAATGATTTATGATCGCCATACTGAAGGCAGCTTCTAACTTAAATGCTGGCTAGCTTTCTCTGAGAGAACTCTCCCCCGGGGAGTTCTCAATATTAAACCCGTCTTCAAAAGAAACGGCTCATACACATCTTCAATCGTTTGTTTATCTTCACCAAGAGTTGCACTTAGTGCATCGATACCAACAGGCCCACCAGAATAATAATCTTTCATCACAGTTAAAATTTTTCGATCCATACTATCTAAACCAAGATGATCAATATCTAATAGCTTCAATGCTTTTTTTACTTCTTCTGGAGTGATTACAGTTTTTCCAGCCACCAAACAAAAATCTCTCACACGTCGAAGAATTCGATTCGCAATTCTTGGAGTTCCACGCGATCTTTTTGCGATTTCATCTTTAGCATCTTTTTCGAATGATAAATTTAATTTTCCAGCGTTGTTCGCAATAATCTGCGCCAAGATCTCAGGCTCATAATAATCAAAATTTAAATGCGCCATGAAACGATCTCTCAATGGATTTGAAAGAAGTCCACTTCGTGTCGTTGCACCAACAAGTGTAAACGGGACCAAATCAATTTGCATCGTTCTCGCACTTGCACCTTGGCCAATCAAAATATCTAACCTGAAATCTTCCATCGCTGAATAGAGAATTTCTTCAACTGAAATGTGCATTCTGTGAATCTCATCAATGAAAAGTACATCTCTTGGTTTTAGATTCGTAAGTAGTGCAGCGAGGTCACCTTTCTTCTCAATCGCAGGTCCACTCGCAACATGCATTTCTGCATTTAGTTCTTTTGCAATAAGCATTGCTAAAGAAGTTTTACCTAGTCCTGGAGGCCCAGATAAAAGAGCGTGATCCATTGCTGAGTTTCTGATTTTAGCTGACTCAACCATGAGTGAAATATTATCCACTACATTTTTTTGTCCTAAAAATTCTGAAAAATTTTGCGGACGAAGTCTCGACTCGTGAGCCTTCTCATTATCATCAAGTAATGTGGGATTAGTGAAATTATCTTCCATTAGCGAAGCTCACGTAGAACATGCTTAATAAAATCTTCTGGGCGCGTTCCATGATGCTGGGGTAAAAGTTTTTGAATCACAGGAAGAATTTGCGTTTCTTTGAAACCAAGCTCCACACATGCATTCAAAGTTTCTTTCGCTAAATTTTTATTTTTAGAATCTGTACCAACACTTGCACCTAAACTCGTTTTAATAGTTGAAGTCGGTTTTAAATTTTCTTTTTGAATTTTATCTTTGAGAGACAGAATCAATTGTTCAGAAGCTTTCTGCCCAATTCCTGGAGCTTTTTTTAGAATACTCGCTTCTTCCATCACAATTGCATTGATGATTGATTCACTACCTAAATGTGAAAGGAGTCCAAAAGCAGATTTTGGTCCCACTCCATTTACTGTAATCAACAATTCAAATAATTTTTTTTCTTCGATATTATCAAAGCCGTAAAGATCTTGAGCATTTTCTTTAAAGATGTGGCAGATAAAAAGTTTTGCGATTTTTTCATTCAAAAAAGATTTCGCCACATTCACTTCATAGCCCACACCCATTTTGGTGTGAACAATGATTTTATTATTATCGATAAAATTTAATTCACCTTCTAAATATCCAATCATAAATTTGATTCCCTAATTTTGTGCGAAAGAGATCCTTGTAAGCCTTTTCCTTTTTTGGTTTTAGGAATTTTTGGACTTAAAAGTTTCGAGTTCTTTAGAAAATGATGACATAAAGCAACTGCAATAGCATCACTTTCATCGTGAGTTTTGAAATCCTCTTTTCCCGTCGTAAGTGTGACAAATTTTTGCATACTTTCTTTATCAGCGTGACCATGACCCGAAACAACAGATTTCACTTCGTTAGGTGAATACTCATAAATTTTTCCGGCATAATGATCAGCTAAAATTGCTAGCATCGCGCCACGAGACTGAGCGAGCTTTATAAGTGCCGTCGGACTTTTCACATAAATTAATGATTCAAGTGCAACTTCATCAGGTTTAAATTCAGTAATAATTTTTCGAATCCCTCTCGTCATCTCAGGGATTCGATCTAAAAAATCTAAATTTGTGGAAAATTTCATGATTCCGGAAGCAATCACATCGATTTTTTTCCCATTAAGCTCAATAACTGCATAACCAGCTGTAACTGAACCTGGATCAATACCAAGAATTCTCAAGAATGAGCCTTACCTTTTAAATAACTACCTACGTAAAAGAAAAAAGAGCCAAGAATCAACTGGGCCAATTCAATTTTTCCGTAATCACCATTTTTTAGTCCTGCAAATAAGCACAAACCGACTGCCGCCATGCCAGAAAGCTGTAAACCTAATGCTGTATAAAAAAGTCCTCTCATAATTTCTTTTAATCACTTCACTGGTTTTATGGCCAGAACTTTATCTTTTAGTTACCCTTATTCACTCATGAAATTATTAAAAGCTCAACCTTATATAGATCTTGTTTTGCCTAAATTAGAGGTGGAAGTCGCTAATTTAAAAAAACAGGGAATTATGCCTAAAATGAAAGTGGTTTTAGTGGGAGATAATCCTGCTAGCCTCGTTTATATCCAACAAAAGAAAAAATATTGTGAAAAAGTTGGAGCACTGTTCGAATTAGTTCAACTTCCTACTAACGTAACTGAAAAAGATTTTTTAAAAAGCATTGATGAAATTAATACTGATCACTCGGTTCATGGATTTTTGATTCAACTTCCGGTGCCTGAACAATTAAAACATTTGCCCATGGGTGATTTAGTAAATCCCAAAAAAGATGTAGATGGTTTTCATTTCGAAAATACACGTGCGATTTATTTAAATAAAATAACTACGAAAACATTTATTCCTTGTACACCCAAAGGAATTGTTTCGCTCTTGAAGCATTATCAAATTTCCATCGAAGGAAAAAACATTGTAGTGATTGGTAGAAGTTTAATTGTTGGAAAACCTCTGGCACTTTATCTAAATGCACTGAACGCAACAGTCACTATGGCCCATTCACAAACCAAAGATTTAGCTGAGATTACTAAAAATGCAGATATCATTGTGGTTGCAGCGGGTGCTCCACATCTATTGAAAAAAAATTATCTCAATCCCAAAAAAGAGCAAGTCATTATTGATGTTGGTCTCTCAAAACTTGATGGCAAAATTTCTGGTGATGTTGATCCTGAGGTTGCGCAAATTACTTATGCAGTTACACCTGTTCCAGGTGGTGTTGGGCCAATGACTGTTATTTCACTTATTGAAAATTTAATTCTAGCTGCCAAAAATCGAGGATAAAATGAATGCAAAACGTACTGCACTTTATGAAGAGCACTGTGCACTTAATGCAAAAATTGTAGATTTTGCTGGATGGGATATGCCCGTTCAATACACATCAGTAAAAGATGAAGTCTTAGCTGTTCGAAACAAAGTTGGTGTTTTTGACGTCAGTCACATGGGTGAATTCTGGGTCAAAGGCAAAGAAGCTGGAAAATTTATTGATTATCTAGTTCCGAACGCCATACTTGACGCTCCAAATGGTAAAGCCGTCTACTCTCCACTATGCCGTGAAAACGGAACAACCATTGATGATTTAATTGTTTATAAATTTTCTGCTGAAGAATATCTGATCTGTGTTAATGCATCGAATATCGATAAAGATTTTAATTGGATGAAAAGTAAGCACAACGGATTTGATTGCACACTCGAGAATCATTCAGATAAATATTCACTTTTAGCAGTTCAAGGCCCAGAAACTTTTAAAGTGCTTAGTAGCCTCATCCCAAATCTTGTTGACTCTGAGTACTACAGTGTTGCCAAAAATCAATATGAAGGTTCAGAAGTTATAATGGCGCGTACTGGTTACACAGGAGAAGACGGATTCGAAGTTTTTGGAAGTCACGCAACAATTAAAAAACTTTGGAGTGCATTAATTAAAAATGGTGTTACTCCTTGTGGATTAGCAGCACGCGATGTTTTGCGCTTAGAAGTTTGTTATCCGCTTTATGGACATGAACTTAACGATGAAACTATTCCACAAGAAGCTGCTTTAAATTGGACACTCAAATTCAATAAAACGAATTTCATTGGTAAAGATGCTTTAAATTCAACAAAACCTAAATATAAACTAGTTAAACTTATTTTAGACAAAGGAATTGCTCGTGATGGTTATTCCGTTGAGAATGAAGCGGGTCAAACTATTGGGACAGTAACCTCAGGAACGCTTTCAGTCGTTTTGAATAAAGGCGTATGCTTAGCACGTATTGATATTGCGAAATTTCCCGCAAATGAATTATTCATGATAAATATTAGAGATAAAAAATATGAAGCGAAGTTAACTAAAAATGCTTTTGTTAAGGGAGGGCATAAATAATGAGTACAAATATTCCAGGAAACCTCAAATATACCAAAGAACATGAGTGGACAAAAATCGAAGGTGATATCGCAACTATTGGAATTACCGATTTTGCGCAGTCAGCATTAGGTGATGTGGTATTTGTTGAAGTACCAGAAGTTGGTAAGACCTTGAGTTTGGGTCAAGCCTTTGGTGTTGTTGAATCAATTAAATCTGTAAGTGATTTATATTCGCCATTAAGTGGAACTGTTATCGAAAAAAATACAAATGTTGAATCGTCGCCAGAAAAAATAAATGAAAATGCTTTTGAAGCATGGCTTATTAAACTAAAAATTACTAATCCAAATGAAGTACAATCATTACTTAGCGCAGAAACTTATCAAGAATTTTGTAAAAACTCGCATTAAAAAAATTTAAGCGCCATATATTGGCGCTAATTTTTTTTCATAAACAAAAAAATTATTTTAAAAAATTTCAAAAAATTTATTAAGAAAATATTATAAACTCTCTTTACAAATTTCTGTAGTTTGTTCATACTCCACCTTCTCTATTTCAAATTTAATTGCGGGAAAATAAATAAATGGAATCAATTCAGTTACTAAATACTGCAATAATTAAAAGTAAAGAAAAGAAAATAAATACAACATACGAAGAGCGACTGATAAAAATAAATCAATCACCGGAAATCGAAGCTCTAAATAAATGTATTGCTCAATTCGCTGAAGCGAGAAAAATTACTAAAGATCAAGCATCACTTCAAATGATCGAAACAATTCGTGAGCTTGATAGTATTTGGTCTGATTATGTAATGATGGAAGGTATCGCTAGTTTAAAATCATTGCTAAAGAAAAACGCTTCTCACTAAGTCTTAACAACAAATCCCCATTCAATTGTAGCGTATCCGTTTTCTAGCATTCCTGCGGGTGGATTTGGAAATGGACCTGCTTTATTAAATGATTCAATTGCAGCATCGTCGAGCTCTTGCACTCCACTGGCAGCTTTTACTTTCACATGAACAATTTCACCTTTGTTGTTTAACGTCACCAATAGAGCTGTGATGTGATCTTCATCAGAAGCAATTCGTCTTCCGCTCTTAAAAATTTTATCAGCTTTTGCATGCAGTGATTGGCCCCAAAACTGTTCTAGCTTTTGGCGAATACGGTGATAGAAGCCGTAATATTTAAACTCAACTGTATTGAGTTGAGTGAAGTCACCAAGTTGTTTATGTTCGATGTAATCATTAGTTGAACTGACACCACGATTTTTTTCATTTCCATTTTCTAAACCTTGCGCGGCTAATGCAGCTTTTTCTTTTTGAAAATTTTCAAATGGATTTTCTTGTTTAAGGCCCAGATCACTTAATGAAATTTCTTTTTTCTGGGTTTTGGGTGCAGGCTTTGCAGCTGCAGTTTTTTCAATTCGAGTTGAATCAGCACCAGTACGTGCGCCTTTTCCTGCTTGGTTGAAAACATCAACTTTTGCAGCAACAGTTTCACGATCATAACTTTGATCACTCTCACCTAAGAATGCCGGAACTTTTGGTTTTATTTTTTCTGACTGCTGATCAGTTTGAACAATTTGTTGTTTGGGTGCAAGAGTTGCTGTTGCTTTTAATACATCTTCTGGTGGTGGAAGAAATTTTACTTTGAAGATTTTTTCTTCGGGCACATTATCAAACTCTGATGCGAGTTCGATTTTCTTCATCACTAAAAATGCAGCGTGAGCGAGCAAAATTGCACAAAGAATAAGATAGAAATTTTTTTGTTCGCGGCCCAATTCCATGGACTACACTCCTAGCTAGAAAACTTCTCGGAGCTTGTGCCAAAAAAATGAGCCATTAATTTGAGAGGAAAAAAATTACCTGAGAAAACTTGTTCTGTTACTGATTAATGTAATAATCATCGTCTTCTAGCACAGGTTTGCCTTCACCTGGATTACCTGAGTCGTTAGAAGGTACATGACCTTTCTCATAACCCAAAACAAAGTACTCGTGAATCGATTCTGGACTACCTGTTGCTGCTTCTTTACCAGTATTTTTATTAATTGTTTTAACAACAATTCCTTCTGGTTGAACAAATTCAGGAGCTCCAACTTTACTAATTGCTGTCTCCATAAAATCAATCCACATTGGAAGCGCAGATTTTCCACCAGTCTCACCATAACCAAGCGGTCTGTTATCATCAAAACCTAGCCACGTACCAACAACGAGATTTTGTGAAAAACCAACAAAAAGTGCATCGACATAATTATTTGTAGTTCCGGTTTTGCCTGCAATATTTGGAGTTAATCCACGTGCTGCAGTTGCAGTTCCACTAGAGATAACTCCTCTTAGAAGTTGAGTCATGATAAAAGCTAATCGTTTATCATAAACTTGCGATGAATTTAAATTTTGTAAAAATGGATTTTCATTTTCTGCAGTTGGAGCTGTTGCAACTACATCAGGAGCAGGAGCAACTGGTTGAGTTTTTTTGCCAGTATTGATTGCTGGAATGGGATATTTTTTTCCATCACTATCTTTAATTGATGTGATTGTTTGTAGAGTTGCAATTTTTCCACCATTGGGAAAAATTGTATATCCTCGAGCAAGCTCAACCAAACTCACACCGAAAGATCCAAGAGCAATACTCATGTCTTTTGGAAGATTCACATTAATTCCAAGACGATCAACAAACTCGTTCATTTTTGGAATACCAATGTCTTGTAATATTTTAATGGTTGGAATATTTCGACTGATCTCTAAAGCTTTTCGATAAGTCATCTGCCCCATAAATTCATTGTCGTAATTTTTTGGTTTCCAACTGAGAGTATCGTCAATCCCACCAAGCGATTGTGGTGTATCAAGGAGAATACTGGCAGCAGTAAATCCATTTTCTAAGCCAGCAGCATAAATAAAAGGCTTAAATGATGAACCTGGTTGTCTCATTGCTTGAACTGCACGATTAAATTGTGATTTTGCAAAATCCCCACCACCAACGAGTGCAAGCACATGTCCAGTTGACGGTTCAATCGCAACAAGTGCTCCTTCAACATCTGGTTCTTGATCGAGATCAGCTAATAAAAATTTTTGAGATTGAAGAAGTTTTACTAGTTGTGGATCAGTATATTTCTTTTTAAATTCCGCATTGACATATTTCCAAGGACTCTCAAGATCACCTTTGATCAGAACTCTTATTTCATCACCTGGCTTAACTATAAGAGATGGTTTGGTGACAGGAGTAAAATATCTTTCATTTTCATCCAGCTTTCTTTCATGTGCCCAAGAAAATCCCTCGAAAGGAATCATCACTTTTACACCACCAACGGTAGCATAAATCATTCGAGCTGAATCATGGACCGATGTAACTAGGGCCAAGTATGATTTATTTTTTTGAATAAATTTTGTAAGGTTATCGGTTGCGACAGTTCCAATTTCAACTAAACCCTTTTGTCTTGTACCTAGTTCTTCTTTTTGAGTTTTTTCTGCTTCCGCAATTTTTTCAAATTCATTTTCTTCTAAGTGATATTCGTAAACATTCTCACCTTCGGAAGTGAAGGTAAAAAATTGTGATGAATCCTTATAAATTTTTTCTCGCGTTTTTGCTTGAAGATCTTTTTGTTCATCTTCTCCAATATTTCTTAAAACACCTTTGAAGCCTTGGCGTTTATCTAGCTCTTTAGTTCTTTTCACTACTGTATCTTGGGCTTTTTCTTGCAGCTTCCAATCAAGCGTTGTTGTAACTTTGTAGCCTTTTTTCAAAAACTCTTCTGTTCCCAAACTTTCTAGTAATTGTTGTCGAACCCAATCAGTAAAATGTCCGCCCTTCATTTCGTTAGCGTGCCGAATTTTCATCGTGATATTTTCTGCGATCGCTTTTTCATATTCTTCAGAAGTAATTTTTTTAGTATCAAGCATTCTTCGAAGTACATAACGCTGACGCATTTTTGCAAACTTAGGATTGACGTAAGGAGAATATTTTCCTGGAGCAACGAGAAGACCTGCGATCAGTGCAGCTTCGGCCACAGTTGCCTTATCAAGATCTTTATCAAAATATCCTTTAAGTGCAGCTTTCACTCCATAATATCCACCACCAAGATAAACCTGGTTAAGATATAAAAAGAGAATTTCATCTTTTGAAAATCGCTGCTCAATTTTTTGAGCGAGAATGATATCTTTCACTTTTCTTGAAAAAGTTTTTTCTTTTGAAAGGAGAAGAAGTTTTGCTACCTGCTGAGTAATGGTACTTCCGCCCTGAACAACCCCGCCGCCCTTGATGTTGGCAAGAAATGCTCTAGCTAATCCATAATAATCAACACCGTGGTGTTTATAAAAATTATCATCTTCAGCTGCTAAGAATGCTCCAACAATTCTTTCTGGAATATTTTTTACTTGGACCACATCTCGATTTTCTTCACCGATTTCTAAAAGTAAAACCCCATCACGAGAAAAAACTTTTGAATTCATTGGTGGATGATAATCTGCGAGTGAATTGATCTCAGGTAAATCAATTGATACTGAATAGATAAAGAGAGCAACGCTGGCTATGGCCAGAATTCCTAAAACACCCAATGCAACTAAAACACGAATTAATCTTTTCAAAAACTATCCTTGATATTCTTCAGTCTTTAGACCATCTGTTAATACTTGAATTTTTTTCTCTGCTGAATCCAGGACTTTCCGACAATCTTTGTACAGTTCTACGCCTCGCTCAAACTTATCTAAGCTTCCTTGTAAATCAATTTCACCTTTCTCTAATTCTTGAACGATTTTCTCAAGTTCTGAAAGAGACTTATCTAAATCAACAGGTTGTGCACTTTTTGCCATAATGAAACTTTCCTCAAAAAATTTTGACAGTAATTTTTGCTTTATTCTCCCACGTCGGACATCTAGTGACAAGATTTCAGCTGATTAGCTTCGAGGGAGAAAATTGCCCAGCGTGAGAGTTTTGACATACCCTGATAAAATTTACCCAGAGGTTAGATGTGAAAAATATTTGGGTACCACTATCAGGACAGATCGCTCAACAAAGAAAAGTTGAAACAATCGCAAACAATGTTGCGAACGCGAACACTGTGGGATTTAAAAAAGATCAGTTAGTTTTCAAAGAACATTTAACTGCTTTGACTAAAGGCTTAGACGACATTGATATTCCTCATAACGAATTTTCTCCGGCGGATTTTTATCATACGCAAGGAGGAGAGAATGCATTTGTGGATGTGAAAGCAAGTTATACAAATTTTGAACAGGGAACTTTAATTCCTACTAATAACCCGCTCGATTTTGGCTTAAAAGGCGAAGGCTTTGTAGAGGTACTAACTCCACAAGGTGTGCGCTTCACAAGGCGTGGAAATTTTTCACTTAGTCGAAACGGTGAACTAGTTACAGATCAAGGCTTCAAGGTTTTAAAGGCATCAACGACTGAACCACAAGATCTTTCAAAAAGAGATCTCGCTTCAATCATTACAGAAGATCCAGCAACTCGTGTGCTCGTTATTCCAACAACACACAAGTTAAGTGTTTCTCTTGATGGAGAAATTCTTACTTCCCAAGGAAGTGCTGGAAAAATTTCTGTGGTGGAGTTTAAAGACAGACAAGCATTAAGAAAAGAAGGCGAAGGCCTTTTTGTGAATGCAGATGAATTGAATCTGGTTCGTAACGATGTGAAGTCTACTATTAATCAAGGTTTTCTCGAAGGATCAAACGTCAATGCCATTGAAGAAATGTCTGAATTAATTAAAGCTCACCGTCATTTTGATTCTATACAAAAAGCCATCAATGCCTACGATTCCATTTCCGGAAAAGCAGTCAATGATGTGCCAAGATTTTAAGGAGTAAATTATGCTTAGGGCCCTACATACAGCTGCAACAGGAATGAGCGCTCAAGAATCCAACGTTAACACCATCTCCAATAACTTGGCGAACGTGAACACGACAGGATTTAAAAAGGGCAGAACAGAGTTTGACGATTTACTCTATGAAACAATTCAAGAATCAGGTGCAAGATCTTCTGCTAACACTGAATATAATGTGGGAACACAAGTTGGTTCAGGTGCAAAAGTTTCTGCAACTAGAAAAATACATACACAAGGCTCACCAATGTTAACTAATAACCCATATGATTTGATGGTGAATGGTGAAGGATATTTTGGTGTGGTTGGAAGTTCAGGCGAATTAAAATTTACTCGTGATGGAAGTTTTGGAGTTGATAGTCAGGGAAATCTCGTCACCAAAGCTGGAAATAAAGTATTTCCAGGAATTGTTGTTCCACCAAATGTAATGAGTATTAACATTGCTGAAAACGGAACAGTTGAAGCATTCTTTAGAAATATTCCTGAACCATCAAACCTTGGTCAAATTCCAGTTTTTACATTCGTTAATCCAACAGGGCTAAGATCTGAAGGTGGAAACTTACTTGGAACAACTAATGGATCAGGTCAACCGATTCAACAAATTCCCGGGACAAATAATTCAGGCATCGTGATGCAAGGAGCTCTTGAAGCTTCAAACGTTTCTGTGATGAATGAAATGACCGATCTTATTAAAGCTCAACGTGCTTACGAAATGAATTCAAAAGTGATGGGCGTTGCCGATCAAATGTTACAAACCGTCAATAACGTAAGGTAAGCATGAAATTCATTTTTTTATTCTTTGTAGTTCTGTTTACTTTGAGCTCACTTGCATGTGAAGTTACTGTCGCTCCTAAAATAATTATGATTGGAGATGCCTTAACTGATGATTCTTTTAGCTTTGAATGCTCGCAAGAAACAAAATCTTTAATAAATACATTTTTTGCTAATGCCAAAGGCTCAATAAAAACTACAACGATTGCATCACTTCTTGAAAATAATAATTTAATCTTTTCTGAAAACGAAATTCAAATTATTAACTTCAAAGATTTATTGGTTGAACAAGGACACACTAATCCTTCTAAGCTCATGACTTTTTCTGTTCCAACCGCACCCAAGGCTCTCAGATTAACTAATAATCAAATTCTCACAATTACAAATTTCGAACCAACTAGTCACGGTGATTTATTTAAAATAAATGTGCATGAAAATCATTTATTAAAATGGACATATGATGGTGTGGTTCACATTGAAAAAACAGTGAAAGCTTATACCGTAAGAAAAAATATTCCTGCTTTCACTCACAATATCTCTTCAGCACTTTTTCAAGAAATTGAGATAACTCCAGACCTTGTTAATGAGTATTTTACTGATATTAATCAAATGGCTTATTTCGAAAATAATAAACCACTCAAAGAAAATCGGCCTCTTCGAAAAAGTGATTTTAATCCAATCAATATTGTGAGAGCGGGAAATACGGTTGAAGCACAACTTGATAGCGAGAATATCAATGTAAAATTTCAAGCCGTTTCAAGAAATAATGGCGGACTTGGTGATCGAGTTGAAGTTTATAATCCTAAAACATCTATTAAATATAATTCTAAAATCGTCGATTTTAACAAGGTAGTAATTGAATTATGAGATCAATTCTTTTTTTATTTCTGTTTGTTCTAATTAGTTGCTCAAGTTACATCAATGGACTTCATAGACAAATGGATGCTCCTCAAAAGAGAACTCCTTATGCGCAAAGTAATCGCTATGATCCATACGCTCCTTACAGGAGACAGCCACGCAGAAAAGATGCGCGTCCAATTAGAAATCCTATTACTTACCAAAACCAAGTTAATCCACCAGTAAAACGAAATTATGTTCCAGCCGAAAAACGTTATCAGGCCCAAGATTTTGTTGATTCTGATGACTCAGGAAGTTTATGGACGAATCAAGGAACAAGCAGTCATCTATTTTCTGGAGTTGTTCAAAAAAGATCAGGTGATATCGTTGTCGTAAATGTAATGGAAAATTTAAGAAATCAGATTTCTGCAGAATTAAAACGAGCTTTTCCCGATCCTCCGAAAAAGAAAGAAGTAGCTAAGAAAAAAGATGAGAAAGCTCCTGGGGCAGAACCACCAGCAGCAGCAGCGGCAAAACCTGAGGAAGATGACAAGGTTTTCGACAAAGTTTCAGGAACTATTGTTGAAGAAGTGAGTAAAGACTATCTGCTTGTGAAAGGAAGAAAAGAAATCACTTTCAAAAAGGAAAAAAGGTTCATCGAAGTACAGTCCCTTGTATCTCGTCGAGATATTTCAGATAATGATTCTATTAACTCGGATAAAGTTCTTGAATCCCGAGTAATTGTTTTAAGGTAGGTTTATGATTAAATTTTTCTTCGTTACCACGTTTCTTTTTTCATCACTTGCATTCTCTAATTCTTCGAGAATTAAAGATCTAGTAACTATTAAAGGCGTACGTGATAATCCGATCATTGGTTACGGTTTAGTTATCGGACTAAATGGAACTGGTGATGGCGGCGGAGAAATTACTAATACATCTTTGAAAAAAATGTTTCAAACTCTTGGCTTAAATCCACAAAAAGAAGTTACTTCTAAAAATGTTGCAGCTGTAATTGTAACTGCAAAACTTCCACCATTTGGAAGAATTGGGCAAAAATTAGATGTAACAGTTTCTTCAATTGGAGATGCTTCTTCGCTCGCAGGCGGAACACTACTTGTAACTCCACTTAAAGGTGGCGATGGTTTAATCTATGCAGTTGGTAGTGGAGCTCTTTCAATCGGTGGACTAAATAAAGGTGCGAAATTTGCAACAACTGCGCTAATCCCTCAAGGTGCTTCAATCGAGAAAGAATTAGAAATGTCTTTTAATGATAAAAAAGCTTTGCGTTTAGCCCTTAATCAAAATGATTTTACAACTGCTGCTCGTATTGAAAAAGTTATTAACCAAGAACTTGGTGGAAAATATGCGACAGCTGCAGACTCATCAACAGTCGATGTCATCATCCCTACTCACTATGATAAAAAAGTTGTTGAGCTAATTGCCCAAATTGAAAACTTCAAAGTTATTGCTGACACTCAAGCCAAAATTGTTATCAACGAAAGAACTGGAACGGTTGTTGCTGGTGGAGATATTGTTTTGAAAAAAGTAGCTGTCAGTCACAAAGATTTAGTAGTTGAAGTTAAAGGCGGAGAAGGCGGGTCAGGTAAAGGCTCACTTCACATGATTGATAAAGGTGCGACCATCAATGATTTAGTCAAAGCGCTCAATGCACTCGGTGCATCTCCGGAAGATCTCATTTCCATTTTTCAAGCACTTAAACGCAACGGCTCTTTAATGGCCGACATCGAGACAATTTAAGTAGGTCAAAATTTCCTCTAGGAATTATTTACTAGAATAAGATTTCACTAAAGTGATATAATTTTGACATAGGCTTCAAGAGGAAGCCGCCACAGTGAACCAGGATGGTTTCGTGATTTCTAAGGGTATACAAACACCACAAGCACATACTGCAATTGCGACAAATTCGCGCGGTGTTCACGTTCCTACGAAAGAAGAAATTTTGCAAAAATATAACGACATTGCAGAAGGCATGGAAACTCAGTTTAATGAGTACATGCTAGCGCAAATGAATAAGAGTATCGACAAAGACGAACCAGAATCATCTGCGACTCAGTACTACAACTCACTTCTTGATTCTGAGAGAGCGCAAATTCTCTCGAAGAACAACGGCGGTTTAGGACTGAAGAAGATGATACTAGAACAAATTTTGCCAGCTCACTTAAAACCTCAACCTAGTAGTACAATGATAAGAGCCTATGCTGAGCAGGCTAAATTCGCAGATCAAGGATTGACTGCGACCAAGGAGAACAGCCATGAGTAATAATATTGACACCCGTAGCCCGTTTTTTCCAAGAGGAAAAACAGCTGCAACTGATTCAGCTCAAAAGCAATCAGACGTTGGTGGAGTTGGAAGAAATAATCTTGAGCGTTCACAAGAAATTCAAGCGCGTACTGCAGGAGATGCAAACGTAAAAATTTCTGATGGTGTAAAAGATTTTTCAAGAATTAAAAAAGCTGTTGATGCTGCTCCAGAGATGGATAACTCAGCTAAGATTGCAGCCCTCAAAGCAAGAATACAAGCTGGCCAATACGAAGTTGATTACGATGGGCTCGCTGATAAAATGTTAGAGCAAGAAAACTTTTAAAAGAGATTCTTCATGGATGAATTAGAACTGTACTATCATCAAGTGATTCAATTATGGGAGAGCTTCTGTGAAGCTCACAAAAACTTGTTTGAATTAACTTGTGATGAATATACTTTTCTTCTTGATGGAGAACTTGAAAAGATTGAAGAAGCAGTAAAAAGAAAAGAACTCATTATTAATCACGTAAGTGCACTCGATCAAACTCGCCAGCAACTTATTAGTGAGATGAATGAAAAAAATCTTGGAACGAAATTAATTACAAGTGTATCTGATTTGCTAGCTACTTTTTCAGAATTAGAAGAAACAAAACCCATTCGTATTCTGCATAATCTAAACTCACTTTTAATTGATATTATTGAAAAGCTTCAACTACAAAATAAAAAGAACCAGTTATTTTTAAATAGAGCGATGGTCTCACTAAGAGAAATCAAAGAAGGTTTCTCTGGAAAAAAACAATTTAGCACTTACGGCTCAGATGGACAAAAACACCGTCTGTCCGCGAGGTAAATTACTAGGGTTATGGATTGACCGCTGACTTATTAAGTATTGGTAAATCATCTCTTTTCACATCTAAGCAGGCGATGGCCACGACAGGGCACAATATTGCCAACGCAAACACCGAAGGTTTCTCAAAACAAGAAGTAAGAAATAAAACTGGAATCACTGTTGGCGAAGGAAATGTTGCCATGGGGACCGGGGTTGAAATTCAATCCATCAAACGTGCCCACGATGAGCTAGTTGAAAAGAAATTAAACTCTTCAACAACTGGTCACATGTTCAATGAAGAAAGAAGTTTGCAACTTGGGCAAATCGAAGAAGTATTTAACGAAATCAATTCTGAAGGAACAAATAAAATTCTTAACCGTTTCTTTAACTCTTTCAGAGAACTTTCTAATCAACCAGAAAACGAAACACTGCGTGGAATGGTTCGTGAAAATGCTAAAATTGTAGTAGGTGATTTTCACCGAGTACAAGCCAACATAGATCAAATTAGAACTGGAATTAATAAAAAAATGTCTCTCGCTTGTGATGATATCAATCAACTTTGTCAAAACATTGCCAAGCTCAATGTTGAAGTCGCACGAATTGAAGTAAATGGCTCTGATGCAAATGATCTTCGAGATCAACGAGATCAAGCAGTAAGAACTCTCGCAGAATACTTCCCTGTTACTTGCTATGGTGATGAAATGGGCCGCTACGTTGTCAACGTGGAAGGTGTGGGCTCTCTTGTTGCCGGTGATGTTGTTCAAAAATTAATGGTTGGAAATAATGTGAATGATGCAAATGGATCTGGAGGAAAAGGTTCACAAGAAATTTTCTTTGAATCTAAACCGAGTAGTTCTATTTCTTCAAAAATTAAGCAAGGTACCCTCGGTGCTTTGATTAAAACTAAAACAGAAGAATTATCTCAACTTGAAAATCAAATGAATGAATTAGCACATGGCCTAGTTCTTTCAACCAATGCTATTCACAGACGTGGTTTCACCAATCACTCAATTCCTACTGATGCTGCTGGCGAGCCAATGTATCGAATGGCACAACATCCAGTAAGCAATGTAAACTTTTTTAAAGAGCCATTAAATTTTGAAAGAGCTGCAGAATATTTAGATATTAGTGATGAAGTCAAAGAAGATGTAAATAATATTGCAACAGCCTTATCTCCTAACACTCCAGGTGATAACAGAGTCGCAATTGCGATTTCAAAACTACAACATGAAAAAGTGATGAATGGTGGCTCGACATCATTTGAAGAACATTATTTAAAATCAGTCGGACAAATCGGTTTAATGACCGCAAAAACAAAAATTGATACAGAACAGTCAGGTGGAATTTTAGCTCAGTCTAAATCAATTAAAGAACGACTTACTGGTGTTTCTCTTGATGAGGAAACAGCCAACATGGTTCGTTATCAAAATACCTATGAAGCATCTGCGAAAGTTATTCGTGCAGCAGATGATATGTTCAAGGCGGTTTTGGGGATGATGCCAGGGTAGTAATTTATGACTAGAGTTTCAGAAAATAGTAACGTTCATGCAATTAACCACTCCGTCGGGAAAACTAAATCCCGCGTGGAAGATTTGCAAATGAAGGGATCTAATTTAAAAAGAATTGGAAAACCTTCTGATGATCCCATGGGAAATGTTGATTTGCTTGCAGCAAGATCTCAGAACGTCGATGCCGGACAATATCTCAGAAATATTAATTTTGCTCAAACACAATTAAATTTTTCTGAAACTATGATTGAAGAACTCACCAATATTTTAGTTAAAGCAAAAGAACTTGCGATCGGACAATCATCAGATATTTATAATCCAGAAGTTCGTCAAAGTGTGGCCCAGGAAATTAAGCAGCTTGGTATCCAAGCTCTAAGTCTTGCCAACAAGAGAATTGGAAATAGATATATTTTTTCCGGCCAAAAAGTTTTAACTAAACCTTTTGATGAAGATGGAAAATATACCGGCGATAAAAATAAAATCTATATCGAAATTAATAAAGATGTTTTCGTTCCTATTAATACGACTGGAAATGAATTATTTTTTACAAACTCTCAGATTCCAAATACAGAAATGGCACCAGATTTAGGTGAAGCAGCACCGACTGCTCTTCCAGTTGATCCAAACGCACCTGAGCCTATTGAAGGAGCGAAGAGAGACCTTGCTTCAGTGAAAGAGACGAAAGATGCAAGTCAACCACAAGCAAAAGCTCAACCAACTCAACCGGAAACAATTTTCCATCAGCTTAAGTCACTTGAGAACGCTTTGATGACAAACTCTCCAGATGTAATTCAATCCCTACTTGAGCGTTTAGATGAAAGCATAGAGAGAACAGTTACTATTCGTTCAAAACTAGGAAGCCTAACTAATACAATTTCAAATGCAGAAGCGAATATTGAAAAATTGAAATTACAAAATGAAGAATATAAATCAAAAATTGAAGATGCAGATGTAACGGAATTATTCTCAAATCTCCAAAAAGAACAAGCCGTTTTAAAAGCAACTTACCAATCCTCAGCTAACCTTATGAATCAGCAGCTCATGGACTTCCTGCGTTAACACCTAAAATCATTTTTTTGTTAATTTTTCTTGCAAAATCTTACTAACATATATTATATGAACCACATCAAGAACAAATTTTGACAGCATCTAAGGATTACACATGCTCGTTCTGACAAGGAAGCTAGGAGAAAGCATCGCAATAGACGACAACATAAAAATTGTTGTTGTGCAGATCAAGGGAAAACAAGTTCGTCTTGGTATCAAAGCTCCTAGAGAAACAAAAATCCACAGAGAAGAAGTTTATCAAGCAATTCAAGATCAAAATACTGCTGCAGTACAAACAAGTCTCGATGACATCAAGAGTCTCGGCGAAGAATTGAAAAAGAAATAATTTCCCCACTTGAGTAATATTTACATTGACTGGTATCATCAAAATGATATGGTAAGAATACCTTACCATTTTGATTTGGAGGCTCTTAGTGAAAGTCAAAACATCGCGATTTGGAGAACTTGAAGTAAATCCAAACGATATAATTACGTTTAACGACGGTCTACTTGGCTTCGAAAATATTAAAAAATATTTCGTTGTTGATCCAGGTGACAGTACGTTAATTCTTTGGCTTCAAGCAATTGATGATGACAAGATCGCTTTTCCAATGATTGAGCCAAAAATTTTCAAACCAGACTATATTGCAAAACTTCTACCTGCAGATTTAAATGGTTTAGAACTTGATTCATTAAACAATGCACGTCTTTACAGTATTCTTACGATTCCTGCGAATAACGTGACTGAAATGAATGCAAATTTAAAAGCTCCAATTGTTATTAACTCTACTAAGAAAGTTGCAAAACAAATTGTTCTTCAAGATAGTAAATTATCTGTGAAGCATGAAATGTATAAAGATCTTAAAAGATACATTGTTAACTTCTCTTCTGATGATTCAACAAGAACAGCTGTTACTTCATCAATCACACTTGAAACTGGTGATTTAAAAACATCAAATAACTTTAATCAAAAAACTGTAGAAATTTAATTTAAGTTTAAATGAATTGAATAAAAAAAGCCTTCGAAAGAAGGCTTTTTTATTTTCGGAAAATCTGGTTTCTAAAATTACATTGAGACTTGAGTTTCGTTCGCACCACGAGAAAGATTTAAATACATAATTGCTTCTTGATTATTTGGTTCTCGAGTTAAAACATTCTGCCATTCAGCTTGAGCTTCAACCACGTGACCTGCACCAAAATATAATAAACCAAGAGCAATACGGGCAGGGTGATATCCTGGATGTTCTGTTTTTAATTTTTTTAATTCTTCTTGAGATTTTGAATTAAAGCCTTTCTTAGAATAAACTTTTGCAATTTTAATACGAATCTCTAAGTGGTCTGGATCAAGAGCAATTGCCTTATTATATTCAAATAAAGCTTCGTCATGCCGGTTATAGGATGCATACATCTCAGCTAATTCAAAATGCTTTAAAGAAAACTTTTTATTAATATGTGGTTCAATGACACCACCATTTTGCGAATTTGTTTTTACGTTGTTATTAGCTTTCTCGAAGATTTCTTTAGCATCTTCGTAACGTCCAATGTCATTATAAAGAACAGAAAGGCTGATCGAAGCATCAGTATGTTGAGGATCAAGTTCTAAAACTTTCTGGAAAGATTTAATGGCTTTCCCAATTTCTCCACGTAAGTGAAAAATATTGGCCATATAAAAGTATGCTTCTGTTGAAGTAGGTTCTGTATCAATAATTTCAGCGAAGTAAAGTGAAGCTGTTTTGAGATCGTTCTTTTGAAATGAATCACGACCTTTTTTCATAAGATCACTGAGCTTTAATTGATCCAAGAATAACCTCTCACTTTGAATTTAATTTTTTCAAACACTGCTTTAAAATTGATTGTAGTTCGTCTTTATACTCTTTTTCAATCTCTGGAGTAAACTTTTCTCCAAAATTTATGCATCCCTTGTAGTCTTTCATCTCAGCTGACGAGGCAACGATTCTAAACATGCTATGCTGTTTGTCTTTTTGTTTAGGATTATTGGCCAAGATTTCTTCATACCAGTATCTCGCCCCCTGATAGACCTTGGTTTTAAAGTAAAAATCGGCAATATAGAGTTCTTTTTGCCTTAGCATTTTTTTACAATCGCCAATTTTTCCTTTGGCATCTTTCACATATTTACTGTCTGGGTACTTCGCTATCACTTCTTCGTAATATTTAATTGCTTCAACCGCGGAATCAAGGTCACGATCAATTGTTGTTGGTAATTGATTAAAATAAGATTCCCCAATCATAAAAATGACATAAGGAATTTTTTCATGCTTAGGATGGAAATCTCTGAATAGGATAAAAGATGCTGCAGACTCAACATAACTTTCTTGTTTAAACAAAACTTCTGCCTGTAAAAGCTCTGATGGTGTTGCATAATAGCTATAGGGATGTTGAGTCTTAATTTGGTTTAATTTTTCATTCGCTAGAATATAACGTTCAGCTTTAATTAATGATTGAGCTTCTTTAAATAACGATTCTGCTTCTGTTCTTCCTTTCTGCTCATCACTTGAGCAGGCTCCAAGAAACATTAAAATCAAAAATAAAACTAAACTTTTCATATTATCCCTGCGGGTATGTATCTTTATAAATTTCGTGAAACATAATTTTAATAAAAGCAGTTAACGGAACAGCAATAATCATACCTACCATTCCACCAAGTTGGGATCCGATAATTACACTCATTACAACAATGATTGGATGAAGATTTACAATCTTAGAGACAAGAAGAGGAAAGACTAAAACCATGTCGATAAGATTTGCAACTGCGTAGACAATAATCATCGACCAACCTGAAATTGATGGATCATTTTCAATTAAAACTAAAAATATTGCAGGAACAACTCCAAGTAGTGGGCCAACATAAGGAAGGATATTCATAATCGCTGCAAAAATTGCCAAGAAAGCTGGCGAAGGAAAATGAATGATCACAAGTCCGGTATAAATTAATACTCCCACAATAGTTGCTTCTAAAAGCTTCGCGACGATATAATCACCAAATTTTTTATTGAATTGGTTTGCAAGCACATAAACTTTTTCGAAATGACTATTAGGAACAAGTTTAAAGAAAAATTCACGAGCTTTTTGTTTTTCACGTAAAAAAAAGTAAAGAAAAAGTGGCATGAGGAAAAACCATTCTAACAAACTTCCAAAAAGTGATGGCACAGATAAAATAACTTCTTGTCCACCTTTAGCTAGTTTTGTTGAAACTGTCTTTGCAATATCAAATTCAACCCTATATTTAAAATTTGTAAGAAGAAACATTTGTAGCTTAAAAAAGAAAGAAGTAATGAACATCTCAATCTTGGGTGTATATTGATTGATTTTTCCTAATTCTTCTGTGATTTTTCCAACCAATCGAATAATCGGAATCAGTGCTAAAACAAAAGCTCCACACCACGATAGAACCAGCCATTTTCTTTTTCTGGCCTGAGCTTTGAAATAAAAAATTTTAAAGGGCTCAAGAGTTAAAGTTAAAATGTAGGCAAGACCAAGCGGCAAAGTAATTCGAGGGAAATAAACAAAGAAAATAATCAGCGCAAATAAAAGCGCATAAAACATATAGATTCGAAGAGTATAGTGCTTTAAATGGCGATTATCTTTCATTGGCCCATTTCGATTTTAAGGCGCATATTTTCTCGCAGGATTTCTCCCATACGAGTCGCCATAATTTGAGAAATCTCACGAATAAATTTTGCACCAATAACAGGATAGTGATTACATATATCATCTAAATCTGGCTTAAACAGTCCAAGTAAAACTGTCTCTTTTTTTGTCACTGCAGTAGCATTTCGACGATTAAACTCTTCTAGTAAACCCATTTCTCCAAAGTAGTCCCCTACTTTTAAAATTGTAACACTTTCTATATTTTCTGGAATAATTCCGATATTTGAATCTTTTTCATAAAAAATATCTACTTGCCCACTTACAATAAAATAAAATCCATAACCGGAATCATCTTGTCTAAAAATAATCTCTTTGGTTTGAAATTTTCTTTCGTGAAGATATTTCGAAAATACACGAATTTCGTTATCTGAAAATCTTGAAAATATAGGAATCGAAGATAAAAGTTTATGATAACTTTTTTTATTCAATGATAACGGAGACGCTGACCAAAGATAGCGAAGTAAACCAATTTCTAAACGCGGCGGCATCTCACTCGGATTATTTTTAATATTATTTTCGAAACTCACTTATCCCCCAATACAGCTATATTCTCAGCACGGGTCCATCCCCAAAAATTACTTGGAGAAACTATTTTTACCCAACCATCAGGATAGCGCTGGATAATGACTTTCAACCCTTTTGGAATAGCAGTTGTTTGCTGGTAGATCTGTGATGGACCTTCCCATAATTTTTCTTCTTTTAATGCTATTGAAGATTCAAAAGATTTTGAATACCAAAATGAAAAAAGTGTCGGAACAAAAACTAAAGCTACAGCAATAAAGTTTTTTGTTTTAAATAAATTTTTTCTATTCACAAAACTTACAATTAAAGCAGCCACTAAAGAAAAAGCTAAGAACATACTAAAGGGAATCGCTTGCATAAGGGCGTGGCCCTGATCCAATAAACCTTGCGCTTCTTCGACTTTTTTTAAACCCAAATTTTCTTGAACATAATTCAAATTTTTTTCCAAGGCATTTGAAAGCATGCCTTTCTTTTTTGCAATTTCAAATTCAACGCGAGCTTGGACTAAATCATTTTTCTTGGCCCAAATCACTCCTCGATTAAAATGAAGAATGGTTTTTGGAAGCTGAGGAGCAAGCTCAGTAAGCTTATCTAATGCTTCATCATATTTGGCTTGAGTATATAATTCTTCAAGGGCTTTTAAACTTGTACTAATAGCGGTATCCTCCAGAGATACAAATTATCTTTTTTGTGGAACATAAAATCAAGAAACTCATGAAAAACAATTGGGAAAACTTAAAACAAATTGAAGGAATTCTAACTCCGTATCAGTCGGGAAGCGTTATAGCTAAAAAAGGTGCGCGAATTCTCAATTCGCACTCACTTTATTTAGACTTTAGTCTTGACCATCACCAATTAGGTCTTGAAAATCCTGTTCTTGACGCTCAGATTACAGATACTGCACCTAGTTCAAGTTTCATTGTTACGAATAATGATTTTAAACCAAAAACTGAGCTGCCAAAATTTCTTCTTCAAACTTTAGATGATGTTAAGAAAATTCAATTAATGAATGATGAGCAATTAAAGAATATCTTTGTCATAGAAGACCATCCGTTTGTACTTTCAAAGTCTGTGTTTCTGTCTTTAGAAATCGCTTCTAAGTTAGGTGGATTTCTAATTAAAACTCCTTGGGGATTTAGAATTAGTTCAGAAAGTGATCCCACGTGTTCTAAAGATATTTTTAACAACGGTAATAAAATTCTCAATTATCTTTTACATCCACTTCTTTCTGAAAAAATAGATTTGTGGATTCAAAAAATGCAAAAGATTGGTGGAATAGGTCTTGTAACCACGCTTTCTAAAGCTAAACTAGAAATGTTGCATCGAGCTGGGATTGTTTGTTCTGAAAAAAATGAAAGTCTGATTCTTAACCCTCCGCTCTACATGCTGCCAGAAGACTTTGAGCATTTACTTGCAACTTTGCAGAACTTACGAGAGAACTAAATCCTCATGTTCATCCTCAGATCAGTCTCACAAGATGATTTAAAATCACTCTATGAGCTAAGCCAATTAGCACTATTTATTAATCTTCCTCCAGAAGAAGAAATCATTGATGCTAAAATTACAAGTTCATTACAGGCTTTTCAGAATCCTTCAGCGAATCTTTCTGAAAATTATTATATTTTTGTTTTAGAAGATGATGAAACCAAAGAAGCATTAGGTGTTTCGATGATTCATGCTCAACATGGCACTGAGGAAGAGCCACATTTTTATTTACGAGTTTCTCAAGAGCACAAATTCTCACAAACAATCAATACTGGCTTTGTTCATGGCACGCTAAAACTAGGATTAGAAACAAATGGACCCAGTGAAATTGGTGGATTGATTCTTCATCCGGACTATAGAGGCCATAAAGAAAAACTTGGAAAACAATTATCTTTCGTTCGATTTCTTTATATGTGTTTAAATCCTTCACGCTTTAAGGATGAAGTTCACTCAGAACTTATGCCTCCATTCGACCATGAAGGAAATTCTCCTTTGTGGGAGGCGATTGGACGCAGATTCATGAATATGAATTATCACGAAGCCGATCAGCTTTCTCGCTCTAATAAAGAATTCATTTTAAGTTTATATCCTTCAGAAAATATTTACCAAACTCTACTTCCAATGGATGCAAGAGCTGCAATCGGAAAAGTTGGAAAAGAAACTGAACCTGTTCGGAAAATGCTTGAAGGGGTTGGATTTAAATATACAAATGAAGTTGATCCTTTTGATGGTGGCCCTCACTATCGATGCAAACTTCAAAACATCAAATCGGTGAAAGAAAAATTTCAAGGCACGCTAAATTCTAATCTTAAAGTTGATCCTAAAAATAGCAAAGATGTTTTGATGACTATTCCTACTGATGATTATGATTTTTTAGCTGTAAAAACCAGTGTAACAATTGTGAACGGTGAAATTGCAACGAACTCAGAAATCTTTAAGAAATTTCCAAAAGCAGATAAGTCACTTGTGACCTGCATTCCATTTTAGGCTTGTTTTTTATTAACTAAAATTCCGTACGGGCTTTGCATTTTGGTTTTATCGTTACCATTTTCATCTTTATAAGAAACACTAAATAGCTTCATATTTGTACTTTTACGATAAAGCTCTAATCCACTTTGTTTAGTAAGCTTTTCTTCAGAGCCACGCAAGCGATCACGCTCAATTAGTACAAACTCTGTCTCAGTTGGTTTATCCCATTCTTCTTCTTGTTTTCGTTTTGCTTCTTCTTCCTGGATAGTTGCTGCAGAGTGAATTCCAATTGCCTCAAGAGCAGAGCCACCCTTCTTAGGAAAAGGAACAATGTTTTCTTTGTTCGATTTTTCTTTGGGAGGAGCTTTAGGCTGAGGTCTTCCCTCTTTGACGAAATCTTTTTTTAAAGACTTCTCATTATTCATCATCTTATGGGGCGGAACCTGAGCTGAATTTTCCTGACTGGGAGGCGCAAAATCACTGGCCTCAAACTGAATCGTATCTCCGCCTACAACTTGCTGGATGGATTCTTCCTCATCTTTGGCGGCAACCGTCATTCGCTCCAAATCCTGGGGCGTCAATATTCTCAAAATGCTTAAAACGACATTTTTAAATTTATTCACATTCGTCATATCGGCAAGGTAGGGCCAAAACTTGAGTGTTTTAATCAAACTAGGGGTAAGTTCTTTAAATTACTACTGGACAAAAAGACCTTCTGCTTTTATAAATTTCTTCACGCTTTATTTAAGCAGAAAAGATACTGGGAAGTGGCGCAGTGGTTAGCGCAGTAGACTGTTAATCTATTGGTCGAGGGTTCGACTCCCTCCTTCCCAGCCATTTTTTTTTAGAACACCAAATTAATCACATTTTGTATGTCAGGGATCAGATGGTTTTTCATCGCTTTCCTGTATGTCGAATAAAAAACAAAATCATTTTCGTTCAACCACTGCAAAGATTTTTTCGGACCTTCATACCACATATCACGTTGATGAAAATATTCTTCAAGAAGCGAAATAATTAATTCGTGAGCACGATAATCTGACTCAATATCACCAACAAAAATTCTTTCAAGCATTTTCTCTGACCAGTTTTTCATTACTTTTTTTTCTTCACTTGAAAGAATTTTTGGTCCCTGATTATAAATTTTTTTCAATGAAGATAAAAACTCAGATCCAATATTTTCTTTCTCAAATAAAACAATTCCATCATGCATATATAAGTGAGCAATCGTTGGATTTATTATTTCAGACGTTGGTTTGATAAATACATCTAAATAATACTCCCCTACTTTATCATTAATCCGACTAGACTCAGCTGCATCAATAACAAACAGAAGATCGTAATCGCTCTTATCATTAAAGTTACCTCTGGCCCTAGAGCCATACAAAATAGCCGTATGGATGTCATATCGAGCCTTAAATTGCTCAATAATCTTTAAAAGCAGGGTATCTCTTTCATATAATTCTTTTAACTTTGGATTTTGCATAATACATATCTCTTTATGAATAAAACCTATTTGGCTTCGATTAAACACTATATAGATGAATCAAGTCATAAACTCAATACGCTTCAGAAAACCTCTGATGCGGAAGCGATTTTTGATTATTGGACCAAGAGTGATCTTGCTCAAGATTTTTTTAAATCCTTTAATAAAAATAAACAGAATATTTCGAAAGCTTCCAAAGAGATGATCAAGATAGAAGAAGCTCGGATCAAGGAGTGGAATACTGTTTTTTTGAAAAATAAGAAAATTAGCCGAAAATTTTATATTGAAGATGCTGGTGATTTAAAATCTAAAAAAACTGCGACCATTATTTTTGGAAAGCATTCACTTCAATTTATTACTCCATTTGTAAAAGATTTGGATAAACATCTTGAAAAAACAACCAACGCAATTACTAAACTTCAGCAATATTTCCCTCAAGGGCTTTTAGCTTTTTTTCATTATACTAATACAGTCGTCGTAATTAACAAAAAAGAATTTGTGAGCTATTCATCACAGGATCTGCCTGGAATTTCCAATATTAATTATTATGATCGAGATTTTGTTGATCATATGGATGATCTTTTACACGAAAACGGTCATCATATTTTGAATACACACCTTCGAAAGAAAAAATTGATTGCAGAAAACACTGAACAAATTTTTTATTCCCCCTGGAGAAGAACTCTTCGTCCAATCCGTGGAATTTATCATGCGTATTTAACTTTCTTATGGGCACTACTTCTCTTTAAGAATTTGATCCAAAATGGAGCACTTGAAGATAAAAGCTTTAAATCTAGTGAAAAGCAAAAAATGATCTATCGCTTTTTAGAAGAGCTATTGATGCTTCAATATTCAAGATACGATTTAGATATGGCTTTTCAAAAAAAACTTATTACTAAAGCGGGGATTGAGTTGATTTTAAGTTCAGATGACGAATTAAAAAATTCATTAAAGCTTCAAGATAAGATGTCTCAATTGCTTTCAGTTGCAAATAAAAAGAAAATTCTAAAATTGCAAACACTACTCTCAGAACAACGAAAACTTAATCACTTTAATTGCTAAATAAGTCTTTCCTCAATCTTTTATAATTAAAAAACGAGGAAAGACTTAAGTAAGAATTATATTTACTGAACTTTAGCTTCTATTGCAGCTCTTTTGCAGTTCCATGTACGTCCCTTTACCCAAGTACCCATTGTACCATTACTTGCCTTGCAGGGCGTGCCTGCGACAATTGTATTTACTATCGGATTATTTGCTAAATCTACTTGATCTACAGCAATCGATTCAACAAGTGCTACCTTAGCAAATACACTAACTGACATTGATAAAAGAATAAAAGTAACAAGATACTTCATACGTTCTCCATTGTTATTTAGTCTTTGCGACTAATTTAAGTTTGTATCTTGATTGTACACGAGTTTAAAAAGTCTCAAGCATTTTCAAATAGAATTTGTGATTCCATCGACTTAAGATTTGTTGTTTTTAGCAACGCTGCCACAAATGGTGGGTTTTTGGGCTACAGATTTCTAAGAAGTTGATTCATTTCATTTGCCGGCATAAGATCACCTCTCGCTGCTGCAACTTTAACTCCTGCTTCTAGAACTTCCTTGGCATTTTTTTTATCATTCTTTGCGATAAGGGTTTTACCCAAAAATAAATAGGCATTTGAGTATTTTTGATCTTGAGTGAGAACTTTTTCTAAATGGGTCTGTGCTAGATCTAGTTTTTTTTCTTCATAATAAAAACTCCCTAAACCAAAGTTTGCAAGAGTATCATCTGGATCAATCTCTAAAACTTGCTGAAACATCGAAAAACGTTTTTCTCTTTCTTGTTTATCTTTGAGTTTTTGTTCTTCAAGAAGTTTTTTTGTTTTAGCTTCTTCACCGAATTTGGCAAACGACTTCACAGTGGCCAAAGCTTTTTCATCCTCAGCTTCTTGAATTTTTCCTTGCTTCATGAGAAAAAGAGATTTGTTAGTATGAGCGAGAACACTAGTCGCATCAACATCTAATAATTTATTCATCTCGATAATAGCTTCATCGAATTTTCCCATTTGGCCCAAGATAACGCCCTTTGATTCATAGAGATCGGGAAGTTTAGGGGAAATTTTAATTGCAATATCAATGAGCTTAATAGCTTCCTCTGATTTATTTTGTGAATGAAGAAGACTGGCATTCTGTAGAAGTTCGGTTGCTTTTTGTGTTTTTTTTCCAGAAAGAAGTGGATATTCCAAAACTGTTGCTTGGAAAATTTGACCATGAAGTGGAAAATCAATTTTTAAGTTATGCACGCGATAATCACGTAAAAGCATTGCAGGATAATAAAATTTTTCGTTGTAATAAATTCCTGCAGAGATTGTTCCTATCTTTTTATCAAAAATTCTTATTTCCTGTTCTTCATCCAAATTCACACTTGTATCCGTATTAATTTCTAAAAGCATCGGAGCAAAGGCTGCTCCACGATTGTTATGGATTTTAGCTACAGTCTCTTGCCCGGGAAAGCATCCTTTTTTAAAGGAAACACAGGAAGAAAGAATGATTGTATTATTAATTATTAGGTCTAAATATTTTTGAAGTTTAAATTCGCCTTGGCCGTTTAACTGTTCAAGTTTCGTTAGTTCATTGATTGCTCGAGATTCCATACTTTGCTTATCTAATTCAATCTGAATCGTTTCATCTGCCCAAACACCTTGAAAAGAATTTTTATTTTCTGTGATTGGACCAAATTTAAGAATGCACTCATGACTCGCTTCATGAATCTCAACTTCTTCAGAGATTAAAAATTTTTCTAATCTTGTTTTAGTTGCACCTAAATCATCTGGGGGAAGTAAAAGTGTGTATTTATTTTTTGTTGTTTTTAACACAATGAAAAGTGCTTCGACTTTTCCTTGATGTTGAAGAAGTGCAGAAAAACTAAATGAATTATCAGGCATAAGCCTAATATCTTGAGTGCATTGTCCGTGCAAAAATTGTTCTGAATCAGGGCCAGAAATTTCTAGTGCATAAAATGTGAGATTAAATTCACCGCCGAAAAATCGAAGTTCATCAATTTGATTCATGTATTAAACCGAAAACGATTCACCACAACCGCAAGTGTTTTTAGCATTTGGATTTTCAAAAATAAATCCTTTACCTTGAAGACCATCTTTGAAATCAAGCACGACATCTTTTAAATAGATTGCTGATTTTGGATCAACAAAGACTTTGAAATCTCCATAATCCTTAATAAAATCTTTTTCTTTTGGAGCAGAAAATTCAATTTTATATGACAAACCTGAGCAACCACCTCCAGTAACAGCCAATCTTAGGCCCATTTCTGCAGTAGGATTTTCAGTCGTCTTAATATGTTTAATTTGAGCTATCGCTTTATCAGTTAATTCAATAATTGCTTCCATAAAGTACTCTCCTAGGGGCATTCTAGCACATCTTACTTGGAAAATCTTCAGAGTGATTTATAATATAATTTCTATATGAGTCAAATTGAACTTTTTCATTATGTGCACTGTCCGTATTGCGTACGAGTTCGTATGGGATTGGGCTATTTAAAAATCCCCTTTAAATCCACTGTTTTACGATATGATGATGAGAGTACTCCAATTCAAATGACTGGTAAAAAGCAGGCTCCTTTTATCCGGCACAACGGCATTATCATGAATGAAAGTTTAGATATTCTTCACTACGCTGATAAAGAAAAATTTTTCAAAATTAAGGATAGCTCAATGCCAGAAAAATTGGCTGAAATGGAAACAGCACTAGATCTGTTAAGTAAAGACGTGCATTCACTTTGCATGCCTTATTGGATTTACACTCCTGAATTTGATGAGAAATCTCGAGCTTATTTCGTTGAAAAAAAATCTAAAAAAAGAGGACCGTTCAATAAATTAGTTCATGATCGAAATAACTTCGAAGAAAAATTGAATAAGAATCTTTCACTTATTGAACAAGAGCTAAAACCATTTTACAAAAATGATCAATTTTCAATTTTTGATATTATGCTGGCGGGTCATCTGTGGGGATTATATGTTCTTCCAGAATTCCAATTTAGCGATAAAATACATCAATACTTAATGAAGATAAAAAACATTTGTAACTTTAATTATCATGAAGATTTTTGGAGACTCACGTGAAAGTTTGTTTTTCAATGAATAATTCAAATCAAAAAGAAATGTTTGATTTATCAAATACGCCAATTACATTAGGACGAACATCAAAATCCAAAGTCGTTTTGCAAGACGGTCTATGCAGCCAAATTCACTGTCAATTATCGATTGCTGGAAATAAAATTTTTGTCCAAGACTTAGAGTCTAAGAATGGAATCTATATTAACAATGTTAAAGTGAGTGAAGGAAATATTTATTTTGGTGATGAATTAAAAGTTGGCGAAACAATTCTTAAATTAGTTCCAGAAAAATGTTCTGCAGATATTTCTACGCACCTTGAATTTAAAGGAAATAAAATCAATCGCATGGAAAGTGAAATTCAGATTGAAACAATTCCTTCTGCTGTTAGATCTCAAAATATTGCAAAAATTAAGCTCGATGAAAAAAGTACTGCCAATGCAAAAGCTAAGCTTAGAAATGATCCACTTTATCGTGATTCGATTACTCTTTCAGAAGCAAAGAATTTAAATAAAAATGAAACGAGTAAAATTAAAATTGGTCTTGCGAAATTAGCAGATGTTATTTTGTTATTAGCAGTTTTTATTATCCCATTTTTACTTATTCCAACACTTATTGATCATCCTCAACTGGCTAAAGCACTAAGTTTAGATCCCATAATACTACAGGATAAAAAAACAATCATCAGCGCATGTTTATCGCTTTTAGTTAGTGTTATTTTCTATCGTTGGAACAGATCTCGATTAGTGGGAACTGTTGGAGAATCCATTATGGGAATTGCCGATAAGGACTAATTACCTTTCTCCCAAATAATTTCATGCACACCTTGTTTAGTATTCACAAATCTCGCAAAAGTGAAAAAATAATCTGACAATCGATTTAAAAATGGAATTGCATTATCTGGTGCAATCTCTTTTGAAAGATCCAAGTAAGCTAGAAGCTTTCTTTCTACTGTTCGGCAACTTGTTCTGCAAAGATGGGCTCGCGCTCCTGCCTCAGCACCGCCCGGTAATATAAAATTTGTTAGCGGAGCTAAAATATAAGTCATGTAATCAATTTGATTTTCAATTTGAGTAACGAAGTCTTCCGTTATGATGGGAAGTTGGTATTCATTTCGCTTGGCTTCTTCACACGCCATTTGTGAGCCAAGATCAAACATTCGAGATTGAATTTGTTGAAGAAAATAAATTTCATTAGAAAAATTTTTCTTTTCTAAACATGCTCCAAGAAAACCGATTCTTGAGTTTAACTCATCAATTTCACCATAAACATCAATTCGAATTTCTGATTTCTTTACACGTGATCCACCTACAAGTGATGTCATACCTTCATCGCCAGATTTAGTATAAATTTTTGTCATTACATATTCCTTCTGTACTGACCGCCAATTTCATAGAGAACATTGGTGATTTGACCCAAGCTTGCATACCTAACGGTTAAAAGTAATTCTTCAAAAATATTTCCACCATCCAAGGCAACTTTTTTAAGTTGCGATAAATATTTTTCAGATTGAGTTGCGTTTTTATTTTTAAAATTATTTAAACGATAGATTTGATCCATTTTCTCTTCATTACTCGCTCTAGTCATTTCAGTCTTAAACTGATTTTCATCTGTTGAATCTGGAAGAAAAGTATTTACTCCTATAATTGGAAACTCTCCAGAATCTTTAAGCGTCTCATAATAAAGAGACTCTTCTTGAATCTTACCTCGTTGGTACATGCTCTCCATCGCCCCAAGAACGCCACCTTTATCTGATATACTTTCAAATTCTTTAAGTACTGCTTCTTCGACAATCGAAGATAGCTCTTCAATTAAATAACTTCCCTGAAGAGGATTATCCGTTTTATTTAAACCATACTCACGGTTGATAATTAATTGAATGGCCATTGCTCTTCTCACCGACTCTTGTGTCGGAGTTGTAATCGCTTCATCATAGGCATTAGTGTGAAGAGAATTACAATTATCTGAAAGAGCTAAGAATGCTTGAAGAGTGGTTCTTATGTCATTAAAACTCATTTCTTGAGCGTGCAATGATCTGCCTGAAGTTTGAATATGATATTTTAATTTTTGGGCCTTTTCGCTTGCCCCATATTTCTCTTTCATGGCTGTTGCCCAAATTTTACGAGCAACTCTTCCAAGAACAGAATATTCTGGATCTAATCCATTACTAAAAAAGAAAGAAAGGTTTTCTGAAAAATCATCAATCTTTAAACCCCGACTCAGATAGTATTCAACATAGGTAAAGCCATTTGCGAGCGTAAAAGCTAATTGGGAAATAGGATTCGCTCCTGCCTCAGCAATATGGTATCCACTAATTGAGACAGTATAATAATTTTTAATTTTGTTCTTAGAAAAATATTCTTGAACATCGCCCATGAGCTTCAGCGCAAATTCTAAAGAAAAAATACAAGTGTTTTGAGCTTGATCTTCTTTGAGAATGTCTGCCTGGACTGTTCCTCTTACTTGTCTCATTATTTCAATCCGCTTTTGCAGATCTAGTTGGTCACTTTCTTTTAATTCTTGATTGATCGCTGCATTCATAAACATTGCAAGAATAATTGAAGCTGGCCCATTGATTGTCATTGAAACTGAGGTTGATGGATCAGTTAATTTAAAACCTTTAAATAAAGTTTCCATATCATCAAGAGTACAAATGCTCACTCCTGATTCTCCCACTTTTCCAAATATATCTGGTCTGTCTGCTGGATCTTCTCCATATAAAGTTACTGAATCAAAAGCCGTTGATAATCTTTTTGCCGGATCATTTTCTGACAGAAAATGAAACCGATTATTTGTTTTCTGAGGTCCGCCTTCTCCTGCAAATTGCCTCTTCGGCTCTTCGTCTGTGCGTTTAAAGGGAAATAAACCCGCAGTAAAAGGAAAAAATCCTGGTAAGTTTTCAAGCTTGAGAAAACGATATTTTTCAGACATGTATTGGATTTCTGGCACAGCTACTTTAGATACTTTTGAATGCGACAAGGAATCATACTTAGTTTTAACTGAAATATCTTTTCCTCGAACCAAATAATGATATTCACCATTTTTGTATTGTTTAACAATCTCATCGTAATTTTTAATTTCTGCTAATTCATTTTTTAATTCAGATTCTAATTCTTTAATTGGCTGATTAAGAGTTTCGATTTTAGATACTTCTTTGGCAATTACTAGTGCTTCATAGTTTCTTAATTTTTCAGTTTTTTCTTTTGTATTTTGGTTATAGTGACGAACAGAATCTGCAATGGTTCTTAAATAATTTGTTTGTGAAGCTGGAATAATCGAACCTTTTTTTGCAGGAGATTTTTCTGCTGGCAAATTTTTCAAATCCTCGCTGAGCTCGAATCCTAAGTTAATCATCAAATCTTTAAAGAGTGCGTTTACTCCAGCATCATTAAATTTACTCGCCATCGTTCCATAAACAGGAAGTTGATCATCCTCTAAATATCCGGGATGCCCTGGGAACATTTGTTTGTTTCGTTTATATTGTTTCCGAATATCTCTCAACGCATCTTCACTTCTAGGCTTCTCGAATTTATTAAGAGCAATAAAATTTGCTGTTTCTAGCATTTCAATTTTTTCAAGTTGCGTGGCTGCACCATATTCTGGAGTCATCACATACAAACATTGATCCGCAACTTTGGTGATCTCATCACTTGCCTGACCAATCCCTGAAGTCTCAACCAAGATTAAAGAAAATTTTTGGCTTTTTAAGAAGGAAACCACTTTTTTAATTTCCGGCGAAAGTTCATTATTTGAATCACGAGTAGCAAGAGATCTTACAAAAAATTGATCAAAGCTTGCAGCTCCCAAACGAATTCGATCTCCAAGAAGTGCACCTTGATTTTTCTTCTTAGTTGGATCAACTGAAATCAGCGCAACTTTTTTATTTGGATAATAACGATGAAAACGTAAGAGAAGTTCATCAATCAATGAAGATTTTCCAGCTCCACCAGTACCAGTAATTCCAAGCACAGGAGTTTTTTCTTCGCTAAATTCAATTGGTATAATTCCATTATCTTCAATGTAAGTAATAACTTTGGCCAAATCTTCGAGCTTTAATATACCACTTAAAGTTTTGATTTGTTTTTCGTCTACTGTTGGATAAGTAGATTTTTGAATCATGTCGAGAATAATTCCATTGAGTCCAAGCTTTACTCCATCTGTCGGATGATAGATTTTTGTAATACCTTTTTTCTCAAGTTCTGCAATTTCTGGAGGAGTAATAACTCCGCCGCCACCACCAAAAATTCGAATATTTTTCCCACCTCGGGCATCCAATAATTTTCGCACATAGGTGAAATATTCCATGTGGCCACCCTGATAGGAACTGATCGCCACTGCATGGGCATCTTCACAGAGAGCAGCATTGGCTACATCCAAAGCCGATCGATTGTGTCCCAAATGAATCACCTCAACCCCATTGGCCTGCAGAATTCGTCGCATAATATTGATTGAAGCGTCGTGACCGTCAAAAAGACTGGCGGCTGTAATAAATCTTAGTTTGCTTTTAGTGGAACTCATAAGTTCTCCGCGGGGCACTATTTTATTTTTAAAAGAATCTTCCGATATGTTACCATAGTTAAATATAATCAGTCTGTGATATAATATCATCTTGAAAGATACACTTTGAGGACAATTTCATGAGCGACGTAAAAATCGAAAACCCTTTTCACACGGCACGTTTCAAGCCACAACGAAAAGGAAAAAAGCCACCTAAATTATTAGCAGTAGTTCATCAAGCTGGATGTACTGGTTGCGAAGTTTGTATTGCTGGATGCCCAGTGGACTCAATTGAACTTGTTCCTGGCCCCGATCCAAAAAATCCTGGCTTTCAACAAATGGTAGAAATTGATTTATCAAGATGTATCGGATGCCAAAACTGTTCACAAGATTGTCCATGGGAAACCATTACAATGTATCAACATGATGATGCGTTTATCGCTTGGGGAAATGAAACTCTTGATTCAAAACTTTATATTGATGAAGAAAATAAACCCGAAGAAAAAAAAGAAACTGTTTAAATTTAAATTGAGAGAGGAATACTTAGAGTGACCGCATAAGCTTCGAACGAATCTCCAAGTCGAGACTTTGCATCATCATGACTATCAGTTACTTTTCCAAAATGTATATTTCGATATTCAAAATTTATATTCACAAAAGGAATACTGGTAAAACTTATACCAAATTTAGATCCATGCCCTTCGCCAAATTGGTATTGAATTTTAGGAATATTACCTTGAGCAGAGAAAATATATCCGCCATAAAATCGCAAAAAAGCTGGTAGGTTAATTCCTACAAACGCTGCATATTCTTTCATGGTTAATTTGGCGTCACTCATTTTCTCGCCTTCATCCTTAGTTGTATCAATTGTTCCATCACCGTCGTCATCATCTTTTCTTGAACTGTGAACAGACATTTTTGATTCCATATAATCTAGACCAAAATGAAAACCCGTATTGATATAACCTAAACGTCCTCCCCAACCTGTACCGGTTACAGTGTCAGCATGTTCACCAAATTTACCAAAGTTGAATGCGCCGTAAGGCTCAAGAAAAAGTTCTGCTCTTGCATTTGATGCAAATAAAAAAAGAGAGAAAACTGCAATGATGTTCAAGAAAAAAAATTTCACAAAGGACCTCTATATCAGACGGTAACCTACCCTCTAATATTCTAGTCCTTTGCACATAAATTTCACTACTTTTTCACTTTACCGATTAACTCGTCTACCTTCACAATCACAATCGGTTCTTCACTTTTTCCAGTTTTTACAGCTATATGTCTTGGCGGAATCTCATATGAAGGAACACTAGAAGCTATGCTTCGTGACTCTGAATTTCCTCCTGAGATGTAGGCAATTTTTTCTCCTTCAATTGCTAAAACTTCTCCAATATAACCTTTGGCAAAAACGATTATGTCACCTTCTTGTACTTTAAAATTACAGTTCACGCAGTTATAGCGATTATCTACTACAACAGTTTCACCTTTTTTGTGATTAGCAACCGAAACATCATGCTTAATTTTTGTAATGGAATAAAGATTTAAATCATTTTTTAGAACGTAGGCAAAAAGTAAAACAGAGAATGCAAATTGCCAAACTTTAGTTTTTGACCACACACTTTTTTCAAAAGAAGTGTCTCTTAATTTATAGTCGGAGTTATTGATTAATTGTTTTCTTAATCTTGGATCAAAGACCATCTTCTTAAGAGTAAAAGAAAAAATAAATGCAGACATAATAACAACCAAAATTGAAATCATTGCCAATCTAAAAAAGTATACCGTTGGTTGATGAATTTCAATTTGTTGAGTTTGAATAATGAAGCTTAATCCAACAAACAACACAGGAAGAAATGCCCAGTGAAGAAAATCTAAACCACGATGTTTCCAAAAAAATTCACGTCGTTTTTGATGGTGATCGTATTGAATGATTTTCGTTCTTTTACTATTAAATTTCTCTTTTTGAATTAAATCTGGTCTAGCTTCAAATAATCTTTCCCAAATATAGTCTGATCTTTCAATCATTGAACCTAAGACAATCGATCTTCCATCATTAAAATGAATTTTAAATAGCGATCCTGGCCAAGTAGCGATTTTTCTTATTTCTTTAAATTCATATTTTTCAATTTTACTTTTAGTTTGTGCTATCTCCATGTGATCATCGAAAAGATTTAGCTCTCTCCAAAATGTTTTTCGAAGCCACACAAAATAAAAAAGAGATAAAAATAATGTTAATGCTAAGAAGACTGACATCTCTAATGCTAAAGCATTTAATCCAACGCCATCATCAAATTGTCCCCAGATGTAGAAACCACAACCAGCCCACACAAGGGCCCAAAAAGTATAATAGTAGCGGTAGTGCTTTCTAAAGTTCAATGAACGGATTGGTTTAGACACAAAAGTCCCCTTTTAGAGTATCTTCGTGTCTGATCGGAAGGTTGATGGATAAACTTGAGTGTTTTTATCTTCTTTTTATTGGGCTTTAAATTTCAAGAACTTATTTGTCACTACAATAATTACTAAAAGAAGACTCACCCACTGAGAAGTTGAGAAAGGTCCAAAATAACCTCGGTCACTATCACCTCTTATAAATTCAATGAAAAATCTAAAAATTCCATACGAGAAAAGATACGGATACAGAACAGATTCTCCTTGTTGTTTCTTTTGATAAAGCTTAATTCCCATTAGCATAAGAAAAAGGGATTCAATCAATTGCACTGGGATGTGGTGAATTCCAAAGCAACAACCAACAATAAAACAGCCTATCCTTCCGATAGCGTGACCAAAACAAAGTCCAGGAACTAAGAAATCAAAAGAAGAAAGTTTGATCTTAGCTATTTGCGAGAATATAAAAAGAATAATTAATGAGAAAACTAAGCCCCCGTAAAAAACATATCCACCTCCTAACCAAAAATTAGGATTAAAAAAATATTCCCACGAAGTAGAAAGTAAGAAAAAAAACTTTGCCCCAAGCCAAGCAGCTAAAAATAAAATAATAAAAAGAAGATTAAATTTTTTAGAACTTAGATTTATCGGGTGAAGCTTTTGAGAAACCTGGTAACCAATTCCCCACCCAATTCCCATCATGAAAGGGTGAATTTCAAGATTGAACATTTTGGCGTTTAGCTTTTGCTTGGATGAAGAAATCAATTAAGAGTAAACCACCTGCAACAGTGATACAGCTATCGGCGACATTAAACGAAGGAAAATGAGAAGCTTGATAATAGAAATCGAGAAAATCCACGACATAACCTAAGGTAAAGCGATCGATCAGATTCCCTGTTGCTCCAGCCAGAATAAGAGCATAGGCAAGAGATAGAAAGAAAGGACCTTTCAAACTTTTTACTAGCATATAAAAAACCCAGCCAGAGAAAATTACCGGCACAAATAAGAACATTATCTGTCTAATCGTTTCATGTGTTCCTGCCATAAAGCCAAAAGCTGCACCAGTATTTCTCACGTACGTAAGATTAAATAATCCATTAATCACCGGAATACTTTCTCCGTAATAAAAACTCGATTGAATAGCACCTTTAGTAAGTTGATCACCAATTACTAAAAATACCATTAACAAAAGTAGTTTCCAAAAACGTGCAAGCATAGTTTTCCTAATAATATTCTTTTGGATTTATTTCATACTTCTCAATTTTTCGAAGAAGTGTTTTCTTTGGAATATTAGCGTTCAATGCAGTTTGATTGATACGTCCTTTATTCATTTTTAGAGCTTGAATAATAAATTCTTTTTCAAATTGATCCTTAGAAATTGCAAAATCAAGTTTTGCATTTGCATCCAATTTAGTTGAAAAAGAAAAGTGTACTTCACCCGCAGATGCAGCTGCTGGATCTAGTACTGAGTTTTGAATTTCTTGGAGATCAATAATATTTTCTTGCACAACTTCGGCTGCTGCAGCCGGTGGGTTTTTGAAAACCTGGCTTGGCAAATTTTCCATTTGAATTGAATCACCAGATTCCATAATAAAACAATGTTCAATTACATTTCGAAGCTCTCTGATATTTCCAGGCCATGAATAATTTAAAAGCACTTCTAATGCATTTTTTTCAAGTCCCTTCATTTTCAAATTATGAATGTTGTTAAAGTAACTAATGTAGTGATTTAACAAATGTGGAATGTCTGACTTTCTTTCACGTAGAGGAGGAAGAAAAACTGGAAGAACATTTAATCGATAAAATAAATCTTCTCTGAAAGTTCCATCTTTGATCATTTCTTCAAATGGCTTGTGAGAGGCTGCAATAATTCTCACATCAACTTTTACTTCACGGTTTGATCCTACCGGAGTGAAACTTCTTTCTTGTAACACACGAAGAAGTTTTACCTGCATCGCTGGACTTACATCTCCAATTTCATCTAAGAAAATTGTTCCGCCATCAGCGAATTGGAACTTTCCAATTTTTCGAGAGTCAGCACCAGTAAAGGCACCTTTTTCATGACCAAATAATTCTGATTCAATTAAATTTTCTGGAATCGCTCCACAGTTAAGAGTCACAAATTTTTCATCTTTTCTTGGACTGTTAAAATGAATTGCTTTTGCTACTAACTCTTTACCTGTTCCCGACTCTCCTCGAATCAAAACAGGAGTCACAACTTTTGCTAACTTCGAAATAACATCAAAAACTTTTTTCATGGCATTGGATTCACCAACAAAAGTTTCTGCTTTACCAGTTCCATCTGCAGCACCCATAACCGGAGCTGAAAATGCAGTTGTCTCAACCAGAGATCTTGCTTTTAGCGCACGTTTAATTAATGCAACTAAATTTTCTGACGTGATTGGCTTTTCTAAATAATTATATGCGCCTTCTTTAACTGCTTTAACAGCATCGTTTACATTTGAATAAGCTGTAAGAATTAAAACAATAACCGCTGGATCATGTTTTTTAATTTCCGTCAGCGCTTGGATCCCATCCATTTCTGGCATGTTCACATCCATCACAACGAGATCATATTTTTGTCCATAAACTTTGCTAACAGCTTCTTTTCCATTATCAGCAACATCTACTGAAAAATGGTGATACTCCAAAGCCTGTCTAACAGACTGTTGTAAAACTTTATCATCATCAACAACAAGTACCTTATGCATAAACACTCCTACGCGTTCTTCAATTTTATTGTGAAAGCTGTTCCTTCACCGATTTTGGAAGCAACACTAATTTCTCCGTCATGTAGCTCTATAAAATATTTTACCAGATAAAGCCCTAGGCCAGAACCTTTTATCGTATGAACTGAATCATTTTTTACTCGATAAAATTTCTCAAATATATGTGCCAGGTCGGCAGTTGCAATACCCGCCCCATTATCTGCCACTTTTACATAGACCCACTGGGGATCATCCCAAGTACTTATCGAAACTGTTCTACCTGGGCCAGCATATTTAATTGCATTTTCAATAATGTTAGAAATTACTCGATTCATCAGCACAACATCAATCTCTATAGGGTAAAGTGGCCCCAGTTCGAGCTCAAAATTCATCTCTTTTGACCCAGCCTCAAACTTTAATTTTTCAACAGTAGCTTCGATCAGATTATTAATGTCTTTAGATTCTTTCTTTAATGTCAGATTTTGCGACTCAATTTTTGTGAGATCCAAAATAGAAGTAATGTAATTATTTAAATCTTTAGTCGCGAGAATAATATTATCCAATAGGGATTTTTGATCAGCTGTATTGTTATACTGTACTCTCAAGATATCAGCAATTCCTGCAATTTTAGCTACGGGAGTTTTTAAATCATGACTCATTAATGAAATAAAATTTTGCTTTAAATGATCTACTCTCTTTAAAATTTTTGCCTCTTCTTCAATAGCATAACGGTTCTGGTATTCTTCAATTGCCCTAAAGGGAACCCAAATATAATAAACGACAAAAATACTGAGAAGAATATGAGCAAGCTCTACCCAAAGTCCAAATAAAATAAATAATAAATAACTCGAAATGAAACAAAATAAAATTGCACCAATAGTAATCAATAGACCTTGTGTTGGATGTAACTTAGAAATAAAAACTGCAAGCATCAATGCTAGAAAAACAGCAATTGTCTTCGAAACATTCGATGGTACCGGGTAAATTGTTTTATCTTCAATTAGTGCTTTAATAATATTTGCGTGGACAGCAAGCTTCGAAGCCTTCGGCCCATTAGAGGCAAATGGAGTTAAAACTGCATCATAAGGATTTGATTGATAATAAGAGCCGACAAGAATAATTTTTCCTTTAAAGTAATCTTTAGGAAAATTTCCCTTCGAAACTCGATGAAATGGAATAACTTCTAAGCCTTGAGCAGTCAGAGGATTTCCCGCATATCGAAATAAGCTATAAGTAACATCATTGTCTTGATTATAATTATGTCCTCTAAAAGAAAGAGCATCTCTCTTTTCAGCACCCTTAAGTTGCAAGTACTGATTTGTAATCCACAAGTGAAGTGTGTCCTCACCAGAAATATTGAGCGTTGCTCTTCTCACAACTTCATCTTTGGCAAAAAAATCCTTATCAACAAAAAGAACCGCAGGCGAAAATCCAATATCTTTCAAATCTTGAGGCGGAAGAATTTCACCTAAGACTTCTTCGATTTGTGTTCCGAATCTAAAAGAACCACCATCATCGGTATAATTTTTTATAACAGACTTAAACTCCGTTTGATAAACAGTATCTATTTCAGACTCCGGCTCATCCAAATTTAAAATATAACTTACAATAAGAGGTTTATCCTTAGTGAGTTCTTTCAGCATCCGCATGTGGGATGCATAAGTATAAGGATATGTTTCATGCAAAAAAGCATCACTCTCTTCGTCTAACTGGATCAGTACAATTTCTGTTTGAGACTTAGAAAGAAAATCGAACTTGGTAAATAAATTATAAAAGAATGCTTCCCAACTATGAAAAGGATATTGAATCAACATCAGAATAAATAACAGCGTAAAAAAGAATGGATAGAAACTTCCGTAATCTATTTTTTTTAATTTCTCTAACATAAAATCACGCTCTCAAAATATGGAGCAAGTATTGAGTTTTCGATCTCAAAAGACACACTCCAACGTTCAAGCCACCACACAGGGCTGTGAATAACTGAATAAAGCCGCGACTTCTTTGAAATAAATAAAGAAATAAAAATTAAAAAGGGAGCAAAGATGCATATTGCAATTCCAAGTAACCCCCGCTTTAACCAAAAGGGCATTTCAACAGAAGATGCTATCGATCTTTGAATTAACTCCAAAGGAAACAAACTAATAAGAACGAAAATAAATTTGAAATCGATATTTACAGGTTTTAGAGCTGAAAGATCTACTCCTGGAACTGCTTTCTTATCTAGAACATTTTCACTTACGAGCAAAAATTGCTTTTGGTGGAGTTTAATTAGAACTGTCACATCGGGCTTAGATGATAAACTATAGCAAAGTGATGAACAGCCATTTGCAAAGTTTGTATTCTGCCATTTCTGTATAAAAGAATATTGATTAGCAGCTAAAATTTTTCTAGCGCCAAGTAAGTAAGCAAAAATTTCGACCTTGTGATGCCAAATCCTATCTAGCGCCCAAAGCAGCGAAAGCCCTGCTAATATAGACATGATTAAAAGAAGAAACTCCATTTTCTCGCCCGTTTTATCAAGTATTTAGACTATTCTAGCATCAATTTTTCCTGTTTGTATTACATTATTACAACTGAACTCCTTTCTGTTGGACAAGAATCCGGGTTAAGGCTATAAGCGGGTAGCTAAATCAAGGCAATTGATGCAAGAAAATGATGGGTCGTTCAAAGAGGGTTTTGAGCAATTACGCAACGAAGCTTATGAAGTTTTGGGCGAAATTTGCTTACTGCCAGATGACTTTCTCATCTGTGAGTGTTTTTCTGTAAACGCAGGGGACATTCGTAACCATTTTAGTGAAAGAAAAGAGTTTACACTCGATGACTTAACTAAAGAATTTTGCATGGGCACTGGTTGTAGAAGTTGTTTTAAAAATAGTAATGATTGGATTGAAAAAATATTTTAGAATTCATCCTTCCAAGGAGAATGGTTTATGCAATTTGAAAGACTTTTATTTGGAACTGCTGGCGTACCTAATAGTACCCTCAAGAAAAATAGCCCGGTTGAAGGTGTTAAAAGAATTCACGAGCTAGGGTTAGACTGTATGCAATTAGAATTTGCACATGGTGTTCGTATGAAGGAAGAAGTTTCTTCTGCTTTAAGAAAAGTATCATATGAACTTCAAGTTCCTCTTACTTCTCACGGTCCTTATTACATTAATTTGAATGCTCGTGAACAAGATAAAATCGATTCATCAGTAGAGAGAATTATTCAAACTGCTAAGATCTCTGATCTTTGTGGGGCTGAATCAATGACTTTCCACGCGGCTTTCTACATGAAAGACTCTCCATATGATGTTTTTGATCTTGTTGAAAAAAGCTTAAACGTAATTGAAGAAAGATTATCTCGTCTTGATATTGATATTGAATTAAGACCAGAACTTACTGGTAAAACTTCTCAATTTGGATCTCTAGAAGAGTTAATAAGCTTATCTAAATCGGTTCACAGTTGTAAGCCATGTATGGATTTTTCTCATCTATATGCAAGAACTGGTAACTGTAACGACTACAATGAATTCTGTAGAGTTTTAGAAGTTCTAAAAAATGAACTTGGGCCAAATGCCTTAAACGAAATGCATATCCATATTTCTGGTATTTCAAGCAACTCTAAAGGCGACTTAAAACATTTGAATTTAGAAAAATCTAAATTCAACTGGAAAGATTTAATTAAGGCCCTTAAGGATAACAACTGTAAAGGTTATGTTGTTTGTAACTCTCCAAACTTGGAAGCTGATGCAGCTATGTTAAAAAATTACTACATGTCTTTATAAGATTTTTTTATAGATAAGTTTTTAAGAAAGCCACGAAAGTGGCTTTTTTTATGCCGCTTCTTGAGATTGCTTAATATTGTGATCAAATAATAAAATTTCTAAGTGACCTTCATCAATTGAAAAATTTAATCTTGTCCAAGATTGATTAAACGCCCAATTAAAGACATCTAAAAGTTCGTCAATCGATTGGCTTTTAATAAACGATTCAGGAAAATCTAGATAGCCTTTTGGCGAGAAAAGTCGATAAATCCCATTATTAAATAGATTCGCTTCGATACGTTTTGAAGCATCAAAACGTAATCGCTTAATGTTATCAATTTCTAAATCGTATGTTTCATCAACTAAATTTCGTAACCATTCGTCACTACTCATATAACCCCGATTTGAGCTCACAAGAGCATATCGGATGGTTGAATGGAAAGATTAAGGCTGAATAGGGTCCAAAGCTTCAAGGTAGGTTTTTACATTGCTGACATCTGCAATCAACCATTTGCCATTATCAAAATGGAGTTCTGCGATCTTTTTAACTTCAGTATGAAAACCCTGTCTTTCAGCGGTAGACTTGTCTCGAAATGAAAGACTATAAGTTATATAGCAGCGCTTTTCTTCACAATTTTTTGAAACAACTTTAAAACCTTGCTTTTGCAGCTCTACAAATTGGGTAGATTTTTTAAAATCGTCTTCACTTAAAAGTTCAAAACTTTCTCTCATTTTTCCGGTAATTTTGGACAAAATTTCATTTTTTGAAGCTGATCCAGAGAAATTTAATTCAACGAATTGTTTTAGTGAACCCTCTGGACTTGAAGAATCAGAGACACACGAAATTAAAAAAATCATTAGAAGAAACAATTTGAACATTCAATTACCTCATTTTACTTGCACTTATTCCAGCCGATTCAAAATGGCTAACAATATCACGCCAATTAAAAGCTTCATCACTATTATTAAATATTAACCCAAATCCATCATTTGACCTACTCCAAGAAACAACTTCCGGATTTAAACTGAATCTCTGACCTGATAACTCAATCATTATCTTCTTTTCATCCATTTTGATGGGCCCCTGGTCGTTTTTGATAGCAAAATATCCTTGTGTATCATTCCAGTTCATTAAAACAACATGCTGATTGTTGAAAATAAAATTTGCCTTTAAGTTCTTTGGAAAAAATAAATTTGTCTTATCAACCATTGGATTAAAAATCGGCATATTAAGAAAGTTCGAAAGAGACCATGTGTGGTAGAAAGAGAAAACAACAAATGCTACCCATAGAACAATGCAAATTTTAGAAAAATCCCCTGCAACAAAAAAGAAACTCCCCACAGCAAAAATGAAAGAAGTCCATTTATTAAATGACAAAAGAGATTTTTTACATTGAAACAAAAGTAATAAATAAATGAGCATGTAAGTCGAAAGGATGGTTCCGATAAAGAAAATCACGGACGAAGTAAACTCAGATTTTGTAACAAGGTCCATTACAAAAAGATATAGGAAAATACATACCGGATACAACGATAGTTGAAGAAGTTTTGAAAATAGAACTTTTCGCTTTATAATTAAATCCATGAGCCTTTCCTTACAAATTATTTCAACCTGTATTTCTTGCGATAATTGTCGCGCCCTTTGCCCTGAAAATGCTGTCGTCACAAACGGAGTCGATTATTTAATTGACCCTTGGAGCTGCACTCTTTGCAACATTTGCATCGAGGTTTGCCCAGTAGATTGTATCAAAATTATTCAGGATATTACATCCTCGACACACTCACCATCATAAACAATTTGCTTTATCTGGTCTTTTGTCCCATCTAAATTATTATCATTCAAAAAAATCTTATTAGTACACTCTTTAGATATTATCTTACCTGATAAATTAATCACAGAAATCCCGTTAGAATCATATGAATGAAGAAGAAGATTTATTTTTTTTCTATCTAGTGCATTAACTTGAAATAAAAAATTTATAAAATTGTCTTCTGTTTTTCTTATGACCGAATCAATAATATTAAACATGCTTTTCCAGTAGCGAGAAAGTGTTCCAAAATCCCAATAAATAGGATTATCCAATAGCACAGTAGGTATTTCATTTAGTGAGTATGTGGCAACTGAATCAAAAAAATTGGTGACGCCATCAATTTTTTTGAGAGAAGATAAATTAACAACAGACATTCCCGTATACGTTTGAACTATTTTATTGGCTGGGAGATCTTTGTTTTTAATGATTCCTATCATGTTACTTTTCTGATCTATTTCAACTTGATTATAACCATCCGAAGTATTTACGTTAAAATTAAAAAGTAGTGCAGGAGCAGAATCCATTTTAATCATTGCCGAAGACAAATCGGCTTGAGATATCCAAAAGAATTGATCGGCATTTAAAACAAGTAAAGATCCTTGATAATTTTCTCTTCTCGCTAAATTATGAATTCCTCCACCGATGTCGAGAATTGGATCCTCTTCAAGAAGAATAACATCCTTAAAAGTGTTATTAGATTGAATATATTTTTTAATTTGCTCTTTTTGATGGTGAAGGTTGATAAAAATTTTTTTTGCACCTAAATTACGTGCGTACAAAACTTGCAACTCTAATAAAGTTTTTTCAAATACTGGCCACATAACCTTTGGTAAAGTCTGGCCTATCTTTCCCATTCGCGTGCCAAATCCAGCAGCTAAAATTAAACAATTCTCAAGAGGCATAATAAATCTCTAGTAGTGTTTTTCTAAGTTCATCATAACGTGGCTTACCTAACATCATGACTCTTAATTTTTCCATCGCAAACCCAATGTATTTTAAATAGCGCTCATCTTTTCTGGTACAATAAATATATGAAAAGCTCCCAATTGCTTTAAATACTCTCTGAAATGTCATATCATCATACAAATCCCAGAAAAGTTCTTCGCCTTGACCATGAATCGCCAAAGGAAGATTTTTAAAATAATACTCTTTAAGTGCCTTTCGATTATTTGGTGTCAAATCATAGTAACAATCCTCAAGTAATGAAACTAAGTCATATTGAGGAATTCCCATTCGTGCATCTTGGAAATCGATAAAATAAAATTGATTATTTTTAACCATCACATTACGTGAATGGAAATCTCGATGAGTTAAAACCATAGGAAAAGATGAAAGACGTTCGCAGATCGGAATCACTAAACGTCTAAGTTTTTCTGCTACATTTTGATCACTGACTTTGAGCCACATCGTTAAGAAATATTTAAATGTAAAATTCATTTCATCAAAAAGTTTTTGAAAATCAAATTTTAACGAGAATAATTCTGAATCATCTAAAACATTCTTAGGTATTGAGTGTAATTTTATTAATTCAGCAACAACCGGCTCATAAATCTTATATTCTTCTGCTTCATCCTTAATTTTTGATAAGTATTGTAAAAGAGTGACATCTCCTAAATCTTCTTCTAGCAGATATCCTTTTGTTAAATTTTTATCAAATATTTGAGGAACTCTGATTTTATTGTTATGAAAAAATTCCTGATGAGAAACGAATGGATGTTTATAGTTCACATCATCAGAAGGATTATCTAGGCAAACAACATAACTACTTTCTTTTGTAAAGAGGCGATAATACCTTCTGGTTGAAGCATCCCCGGTGAGCTTATCAATTAGAGTTAACTCTTCATCTGGAATAGATTTTTTTGTTTTTGACTGCAAAAACAATTCTTCAATTAAAAAACGCTCTGATTGTTCTGGTTTCATGCTCTTTCCGTTTTGAATTTAATTTCATCTAAAAACTTGTAAAATTCCTTAGATGAGTCTTTTCTAAAAATAATTTCTTCATCATTATTATGCTTAAATAAGAAAGCTTTAAAATAAGCTTCTTCTTTAGAGATTACGCTTGGATCACCCAACATTGGTGCAAAATCAAATGAGTTTCTATTTTGAATTTGTAGCCATGAAAGATAATAGCTACTATCAAAGCCACAACGTCTAATAATATGATAGGCCCATTTATGAATTTCTATCTTTTCTTCGCTAGTAATTCGAGATTGGCTTAAAAGTTTTTCTAGAGGCAATGTACCGACAGGAATCATAATCTTTTTAGGATAAATACTTTTTTCAGCTCTAATACTCTCAAATGCAATAATACTAGCAAGAACGCTTTCATGTTTTACGTATTTATCCAAAAGACCTGAGGATAAAAATATTTTTCCACTTGGTAATGAAAAATAGATTGGACGAGCATCTTTTATAATTTCAAAACTAAATACTTTAATTCTTTTATAAAAAATTTCATTCTTACTTGTTAACTCACTTGCAATTGATGCCAAATAATTCTTGGAACTTTCAGTCACTTTAACAATTTGAATAGAATTATTTGTTTTGAGAAATTCTTCATAATAGTTCATTTGGGCTTCGTAATCCGAACGATTTAGACTTGAATATTCTGAAAAATCAATTTGATTATCCGTGTTCTTTTTCCAGAAATTTAATTGTGAACATGAAGTTACAAAAAATAGAAAAAATAAAATTGAATATTTAAAGCGGGGCAAAACCCCGCAATGAAAATTAAGGTTGAGAAGCGACTTTTCCATCTTCTCTATAATAAATTGTAAAACCAGCAAAAATTCTATTTGGATCTTTAATTAATGGTCTGTTGTTATCCCAAAGAAATTTCCATTTTTTCACTGTTCCATAAACATTTCCAGAAATTCCACCGAGAGTATCTCCTGTTCTAATTAAGTATGGTGAACCTTCTGGGTTCCACATAAATTCTACATCTGGAGATGTAAATTTAATTTCCATTCCTTCTTTTACATTGGATGAACCAGCAAGAAGATCTTTGTTATAGTGTGCGAGTTGTCTCCACTTTGAATAATCTCCATATAATTTGAAGGCAATCATCATGAGTGTTTCATTCTTTTGAACTGTATAAACTTTTTCTGATCCACCTGTTGCAGTAGTAACAGCTGGTGTAGGTGTAGATCCAAGATCTTCAATCACAGGTGTATTTTGATCTGGTTGAATTTGTGGTTGATTACTGTCTGTAACAACTGGTTCTGTAGTTGAACTTGTATCAACTAAAACAGGAACATCTTCTGTAACTGGTTCTGCTTGAGAAAATTCTTTTGCATCACTTAATTCAATTTGAGGTGCAACAGCAGTATCTTTTTTTCTTTGACCCGAACAAGACACAAGTAACAATAGCACAAGCCATCCTAGCAAAATCTTCATATTCGCTCCCTGAAAATGAAATTCGTAACTAGGATGATTATAACTCTTTTATTTTATAAAAAAAACTAAAACGTGAATACCATCTCTTTCTGGTCAATTGAATCGTAAATTTTCTGAATTAGTTTATTAAAATGATCTTCATTATCTAAGAAATCTAATTCGTCTGTATCAACGATAAGAGATTTTCCTAGATTGTAACTTGAATACCAGTCATCATAATAGTTATTCAGTCGGGCAATATAATCTTGAGGGATAGATTGTTCGTAGTCTCTTCCTCTTTGCTTAATTCTTCCCATTAATTTTGGAACTGATCTTTTCAAGAAGATCATCAAGGTAGGGGCACTTAAATATTGAATCATAGATTCATACAGAGTTTTATAATTTAAATAATCTCTTTCTTCTAAATCACCTTGCTCAAAAAGGGCACGAGCAAAAATATTTGCATCTTCATAAATAGAGCGATCTTGGACTGATGATGAAAAAGAATTTTCAATCAGCTTATGGGTATTAAATCTATGAGTTAAAAAATATACCTGCAATGGGAAAGACCAGCGGGCCATGTCACCATAAAAATCTGACAAGTAAGGATTGTCTGAAACTGATTCGAAATGAGGTTTCCAATCTAGTCTTTCAGAAATTTTTTTTGTCAGTGTTGTTTTCCCACTTCCAATATTTCCTGCAACAACCACAAAATGGCGGTTACTGGGATTAATTAGCTGTTGCCGGGCCCAATCATGCATTCTAAACTCCTAAATTGATCTCTATAGAGTAGTAAAAAAGCAATGATAAATCTTGACTCAAATGCTCAAAAATTATTGCATTTTACCATGCGTTGAAATTTCAGGTAGGATTAAGCTGTGAAGTACTTGATTTTTAATTTATGTATTCTTTTTGGTGCAGCAACCTATGCTCATCCCCTATGGGCCCAAAGCCTAGTTGAGGATGCGTCTAGTGCTGTTTCAGAGCAAACTCCAGACGGTGTATTTACCGAAACAATAAAAATTATTTCATCTTCTAAGCGAATTTTCGTTGTAACAAACAATAATCAACTCCTCGGAGTTGGTGATTTTATCTCTCTTGCCATTGGAAATAAATTAGCAGCTCGTGCAATGGTTGGAAAAGCATACGAAGGAATGGCAGGAATAAAAATTATTAAAATTTATTCTCTAAGTCAGTGGGCACAGTTAAAAAAAGATTCCGAAGTACAAGTTATTCGTGGTGATGATTCACAATTTAATAAAAAAATTAAAGAAACCAAAGAAGTTGTAAAAGATGATGCTGATGATTTGAATAAAATTAAATCGGAAGAAGATTTATACAGTGTAAAAGATTTGGATGATGACAATGGTGTTTCTGTTGAAGAATCAAAAAATCGCCATATAAAACCAGACAATGTTGTCTCAATCGGCATGTCTTCATTTGAAGCTGCTGATGCAAATGGTGGAAAAGCTAGAGCAACGCAGATGTCAGGCGCTTGGGCATTTCAATTTAGTGATAATATTTTTGGGGAATTTTTATACGCAAGAGCAATGCTAAATAGTTATCCAGGTGAAGGTATTAAAACATTGGTGAATACTTATTCTGGAAGAATCTTTCCAGCTTTCCAGCACATTGGGATCCTAAGCTTAGAATTCCACGTGGACAAGTTGTCG